>OGDU01000071.1_pt1 | contig 102628 bp, 172 predicted proteins | sample 1570371 | NCBI WGS metagenome assembly OGDU01 (sample SAMEA2581977, study PRJEB24529) | metagenome | biome: Human gut stool | place: China | collected 2011
TGCTGAAGGATATGCTATATTCGACATGATTGCTGACTATACTATTAATAGTATAATATCTGTAACAGAGATAGAGAAATTATTTAATGGAGCACCAGCATATTACAAAGTAAAATATGATAGAAATGGCATAGTTGACTTATCAGTCGATAAAATCAAACGTCTAGGTGCATTGACATCTACAGGATTGAATAATAGACTTGATTTTAACAATGATCCTATTAGATAGGAATATGTAGTGGCAGAATTAAAAGATCACGAAATATAGGACAAATAGTACTACGAGTTTGAACGCCTATTTACTAGAGGTAATATAAAAGAAACCATACAAGAATTAGAAGGTGAAGCAGCGTGGGATAAAGTAAAACATTTAAGTGTACAAGAAATAGAGAAAGTATATCCTGATGCTGTTAAAGTTGCAAAACAAGCAGCAAAAGTAGAAGTAGCTGGTTATAAGGAAGGAATAAACGTAGCAGATGCTGCTGTATATATCAGTCCTACTATGACTAGGGATCTTCTTAGAATGAGAGGAGAATGGTCTATAGAAGTAAAAGAGGCTTTCGATGTTCTTACTAATGATAATACTGCTGATACTTGGGAATCTGATCCAGAATTGTACGCTAAAGCAAATAAGGTCATATTAAATGCAATGAAGTATATGGCGTTTGGTACTAGATTTAATGAAATAGATGGATTAGGAATACCTTACTTTAATAAGATGGCTCTATTTCCATTGTTTAAATCTATTGCTACAGGTGATACCAAAGCTATATATGATCGTATGATGGATCCAGAAAATCCTATAGATATGATTATGTTTGACTCTGCAGTAAAAGCAGGTTCTAGGTCTCCTATGAAAGCTTACAAAGAAGCTAAAGACAACGAAATAGAACTTAAAGATGGTCAAACAGTATTGTCTGCTAGTATAACAGATCAACTTATTAGTGGAGAAGGAAACACATTAAATGATTTTAATAATTTAGTAACTTATAAATAGAAATTTAAGTACTTGCGTCAGCAATTAGCTACTAATCCTCATACGCACGAAGAACAAATGGCAGGTACACAATTTATGAAAGTGAACTTGTCTAATATTCGTATGAATGATATGTATGGTAAGGAAGGAGATTAGGTAACTGGTAGAGATATTAAGAATACAGTAATGGAATCTCTTAATAAGTTATCTGATATAGGTAAGCAATAGTTAGCATCAGAACTATTTACTGAAGATGGTAAAGTAAATATAACCAAATTAGGTACTATGCTCTATCAAGATGCTAGAGAATCTGACGCTAATGATAATGTATTAACAGGTCTGAAAACTAAAGATGATGCCTTTGTAATACCTTTATCTGCTCTGTCTGATAATAAATGGATAGAGAGTAGATTTATTGCTATGATCAATAAAAAAATTATTGATGTATAGATGCCAGGAGGAGCATTTATTCAAAGATCTGCTTTTGGTATAGAAGCTACCTCTACTAAAGTTATTACAGCTAATATGATTAATGATGGTAGAGCCTTAAAAATGAATAATGAAGAAGGTTCTATGGATTCTGTAGTAAGTATAAATCTATTTAAACATTTTATACCTAACTACAAAAAAATGACATTTAGACAGGCACGACAATGGTTAATTGATAAGAAGATAATCGGATCAGAAGCTACAGCAAATGCAATAGGTTATCGTATTCCTACTCAATCTATTGCATCTATATCTGCTCTTAGATTTGTAGATGTATTTCCAGAAATAATGGGCGATACTATTATGTTACCAGAAGGATTTACTAAGCTTACTGGTTCCGACTTTGATATTGATAAACTATATGTAGCTAGATTTGCTTATAATAAAGAAGGAAACAAGATAACAAAGAATGATGTAAATGAAGAATCTAATGCTATCAAAAACGATATACTTGATGCTTACATGAAAGTACTTCTTACTTAGGATAATTTTAACTCTTTAAAATTGTCTATTGATAATGCTACAGAGAATACCAAAGAAGTGCTTAGAGATATAGAGAGTAATAGAGGCGTTCATTATGCTCAACCATTTGAAGTATATACACCTACTTATCAAGAAGCTAGAAAGGCAGAATATACTGGTGGTAAAGCTGGTATTGGTCCATTTGCATTGAATAATGCGCATCATATACTTACACAACTTACTAATTTAAAAATGGTTGATAATGACTTTACTAGAGCATTAGACATAATAGATCTAGGAAGAATATATGATTATCCTACAGCAGGAACTCCTAAAGGAGGACGTATTCTTGACTGGTTATCTGCTATGATTAATGGTTTTGTTGATATTGCTAAAGACCCCTACATTGTAAGATTAAATGTTAATTCTTGGACTTATAATATGGTAAACTTCTTATTACGTACTGGTAAAGGAAAATGGACATTTTACTTTGTAGGTCAACCTATATTCAAAGAAATAGCAGAAGAAGTTGCTAAGACAAAAGGTAAGTATGGTGTAGATAGAACTAAAACTCCTTCTCAATTAGAGAAAGAAGCTATTAAAAAAGTGCTAGATAAATACGATCCTACTGGAGGGCATAGATCTAGATATTAGTATATAAATACTAAGACAGATTTAATGGCAGAAGAATATAAAGATCTATTTAAAACAGAAATAGTAGATGGCAAAGAAACATCTTATACTAGAGAATTACTATTACATCCTAATGACTTTGAATTCAATAGAGAACAAATAAAGATGTATTATGCTTGGTTAGCTCTTAAACCATATGCAGACGGTTTAGCTGATCTTGTAAAATATTCTAAAGTAGATACTAAGAAAACTGGTAAATCTTTTGCTGAATAGTAGATATATTATAATGGTATGAAAGATTTGACAGATAGTATGGTTTTTGAAGAAGGAGAAGTACAAAGATTCTATGATGAAACATTTATAGGAAGAAAAACTGAAAATAGCATACCGTTTGGAGCTAGTATCTTTTCTAATCTGTTATTCAGAAATACTGATACTTTCATAAAACAATATAATGCTGTATTATCATTACTTGGAAGAAAGAATAATGCTAACGCTAAGTTATTAAATCCTATTATATCTGGTATGGAGTCTCAACTAAAAACAGAGTTCTTTAATCAATTCATAAAAGATAATGACATTGATGTAGAAGGAATGTTTAGAGGAAATAATACTATAGCTAAACGTCTTAATAAATTTAAGACAATGATATTAAGAGGAGATGAACGTTACAAATACTTATTGAATCCTAATGGTAGTATAAACAATGACTTCTTGGAATATTTAATACCAAATATAGATAATGAAGGTATTGATTTTATAGATACATCAGAATTACTTAGTGCAGACCAAGCACAAGGTAATAATCTTATAAATTACTGGAGAGAACTGTTAGACGATCCTCTTCCAGAAGTTAAGAAATTAGCTAGGGATTTAGCAGTTTATGCATTCTACACATCTGGAGATAATTTTGCTATGAATTCGTTCTTTCAGTATCTACCAAATAGTTATAGACAAGAAATAGGTTACACTGATTTCGTACAAAGTAAATTGGAATAGCTTATTAATGAGTCTCAACTAGGTTACAAAGATAAGGCTGATTTATTCTTGAATAACTGGACTAATGATCTATTAGTTAAGCCTGTAGAAATGGAAGGAGGAAAAAATAGAATGCCATTTATACAAGCTAAATTAAACGAATAGGCAACTCCTAATATAATTGTCGGAAAAAGAGTAGGATCAGAGTATTCTGATATAAAACCAATAAATTGGGTTAAAGTATCTGTAGTAGATGCATTAGGTAATCCTGTAGTAAGATCATATCCTATGTTCCCACCATATATCAAAATGAGAGATGGTAAAGGTTTTGATACTAAGAATTGGCATGTATACACCCTAATAGGTTTTACTGATCAAGCAGAAGTAGATAAAAGTACTGGGAAATTTACAGGAAAAATGCAATACACTCCTATATATGGTCTTGTTAGTAAAAAAGGATACAAGCACAGAGGACATACTGTTGTTGAATATGGTAGAGAAACTCAATTCGATTTCAATAAAGAAAATGAATGGGATTATAGAGAAGCTCTGAATAATCCTTTAGCATTAGCAGATATGGCTTCTGAGTTTGATAAATAGGATTGGAATAAGATAAGTAGATCTATACATTTAATAACATCTCTTCCTAGTTATTCTGATATGAATTATGCTATATCTGAACAAGATAGAGCTTATATGGATGATTCTTCTACTTTAGAGGAAGATGAAGTAACTGGAGAAGTTCTTGAGGAAAAAGAAGAACCAACTATTGATTCTACAGATGTAAGCTCTTAGTCAATGTATGTTAATCATTCAGGTGGTGCAGTTGGTAGTGATACTATATGGGGAGAAATAGGAGAACAGTTTGGAGTAACGTCTAAACATTACTACGCTGAAGGATATAATACTCCAAAAGGAAATACTCCGTTAACAAAACAGTAGCTTAGTGAATCCGATTACCATTTGTTAGAAGCTAATAAAAAATTGAACAGAAGGTTTCCTACTAATAATGAATATGTTAATAATTTATTAAGACGTAATTGGTTCCAAGTTAGAAATTCTGATGCAGTATACGCTATTGGAGAAATAGAACCTAAAAATGGTACTGTTAAAGGCGGTACTGGTTGGGCTGTTCAAATGGCGATCGACAACAATAAGGACGTATATGTATTTGATCAGAGTAGATTGAAATGGTATAGAAATAGAAACAACAAATGGTCTGAAACAACTACCCCAAAACTTACTCCTAATTTCGCCGGTATTGGTACAAGAGAAATAACTTAGGAAGGAATCTAGGCTATTAAGAATGTCTATTCTCTTACTTTTAAAGGAGAAATTGAAAATTATATCAGTATGGAAAATAGATTAGATTTATTCCCATCTAGTTTACCATTAACTGGTATTGAATTAATGGCACTGTATGAGCAGGGTAACTCAAGAATAAGTGAAGTACTTGATCAAATGGAAGATCTTACTCCAGAAGAAAGATAGACTTACTTAAACGAATTCGCATAGTTCATGACAGATAATAAAGTTGATACACAAGATAAACTTGAAGAAGCATTAAGAAAATTCATATGTAATTTATAATAACCAGATAATATGTATAAATGTCCAAATAAAAACCTTCCAGAATGGAAGGAATTAGAGAAAGTTGTACCAGAAGTTGCATATACTATCTGGGATATGAATAATGGTCATGGTATAGATAAGGCTCCGAATGGGGAGCCTTCTCTTCTATTTAATAAATTATTAGAACATTTTAATAATGATAGAGAACAAGCCATACTATAGAAAGCAAAAATATTCTCTAATAAGTTTCAAAATAATATAAATAATTATACACTTGATGAAAATAGCGAACCTTACATGCAGGATGTATTAACTACATCAAGTGTTAGTTATGATAATACTGACTTCAAAACTTTCACTGAAGACGAAATTAGAGTATTAGAGGAGATATCTAACCTATATACAAAAATATAGAAAGGATTAAAAGACAGACTTAATGCTATTAAGAGATATTCTAGTAAAAATCCAAAAGTATGGAGAGACCTACAAAACTTAATATAGAAATTATCTACGTCAGAAACTGAACAAGGTATAATTCAATTTCTAGAACACGTTAGAGACTCTATAAATGATAGTAAGAATTTCTTAAGTAAGCCTATAGAAGAAATTAATGCTAAGTAGATACGACAACTATCTAATGATTATGTAGGATTCTATAAACCTCTAATAGATAATATTCAATATATTGTTGATACTACAGATATATTTAAAGGAATAGATAACTATGATGATGTAATTAATCTAGTAGCAGAAATGTCCTAGTCTATAACTACTGTGAACAATAAATTTATAAATGTTCTCAAAAGTAAGGGATATCAATATTTACGTCAATACCTTTCACAACAAGGCATGCCTGATAGTTTCATTTAGGGTACTATTAATTGGCTAGATGATCCTAAACACGATTCAAGTATATTTATGAATTGGTTTGGAATGGCTACTAATAGTGATAATGCTGTTCAGCAAGCTATTGCTAAGATGTTGAATGATGTGAAGAACGCTACGGATAGACAAACTTTAGAAGTAGGCATTAGATTAGTAAAAGCACTGAATAAAGCAAAGGAAAAATATGGGAATGACGTATAGAAATTGCTTTATGAGAGAGACGATGATGGTAGTTATACTGGATATAGAGTAACTAGAATAAATTAGGGTAAGTATAATCGTACAAAGAAGCAATTCTTAGATAAACTTGCAAAACAATTAGGAATAACTAAAGATTCTAATGGTTAGTACGAATTACCACTAAATTAGGATATATAGAAAAAGTGGTTTGATAGTATAAATAAATGGTACAATGATCACGCTGATAGAAAATATGTATCAGAATACTATACACTTAGAAATAAGATGTTGTCATAGAAAACTAGAGATGCTCAATAGGAGATATAGAATTATATAGATAACATTACCAATCCTATTACTATAGATGGCATAGAATATGATAATCTATTAAGTGCATCCGAATATAATCAACTATAGGAATTGCGTAAACAAAAAAAGATGTTAGCAAATCCATATAATTTGGATGGAAGTGAAAAGACAGGTGATGACGCCCTAATAGCCAAAGAACTTATAGCTTTTAATGAAGAAGTATCAAAACATATCAAATATGATACAGATATATAGAAATATCAGGCAGATAGATCTAAAGTAGCTAAAAGATATGGCGATAATTCAGAATAGTTAAAATTGTGGGAAGAGCGTAATACTGTTGAAAGATATAATTAGGCTTTCTACGATAGAATAGATAGTTTAGACAAAACTCCATAGTCAGATACCTATGAACGTCTAAGAACTAGAAGAAGAAATTTATTATCTTTGTATAAAGATCCTAATACAGGTAAAATAAACACAGATGCTATATCTGATGCTGAAAAGAGAGATCTGTTACAGCTAGATCAAGATATAGCTTCTTCATATTCTCCGAGTTAGGATACAGAAAGAAAAGGTCCTCGATTGTCAGATTTTGCAGAAATAGCTACTACAGAACAATATCGTATAGATATGGAAAAAGCTAGAAATAATGGCACATTAGCATATAATGATTGGTTCAACAGAAGTCACTATGAAGATATTAGAGGATTTATGAGACCAGCATCGTTTTATACTGAACTTAGACCATTACCACAATTTATGGATCAATATAAAGAAAGAGTTCCCTCTATAAAATATTCATCAATATCGCCTAGTTCAGATTGGTATAATTCTAACTGGGATCCAAATGGTCCGTCTATTTAGCCTAATAAAAAGTTGTATGACAATAGTAAAGCTTATAATGCTGTACTAAATAAGCCAGAAGTGAAACAACTATATGATGAGATAGAAGCTATTATGGATGAGGCTAACAAGTATGTATCTTTTATGTAGTTTGCCAATGATCATAGAATGCCTCAAATACCTGCTAGATTTATGCAATCTTTGAGCCGTAAAGATGGCATATTAGGTAAATTAGGATACGTTTTTGAAGATTTTGCTACTACTAAAGATGATGACTTAGATTTCGTAAATGAATTTTCTACTATGCCTAATGGAGATCCAATTAAAGTAATACCTACTAGATTTATAAAGATGTTAGATGATCCTAATATAATATCTACTGATGCTGTTGCAGCTGTAGTTTAGTATTATAATATGGCTACTAATTATCGTAATATGTCAGAAAAATAGGACGACATAGAAATGATGTTAAATCTATTGAAATAGGTATCTATTCGTACTAAGAAAGAACTTAAAGGTCCAGGATCTACAAATATATACAAGTAGTCTTAGCTACTAGTAGATAGATTAATGTATGGAAGAAATAAATCTCCTATATTGATGAATGCATTTGGTAAAGAATTAAACGTAGGTAAAATGTTAGACATAGTTAGAGGATTTGTTACAAAAGTAAATCTATCTGGTAATCTATGGTCTATTGGTACAGGATTCTTTACTGATGCAACATATACTACTTTAGAGGCTAAAATGGGAAGATTTTTTGACTTAGAAGATCTTAGATATGCTTAGACAGAATTTTCTAGAGAATTACCCAATATGTTATCTAATATAGGCAATCCAGATCCTAAAGGTAAATTACCATATTTATTAGCTCTTAATCAAGTAGTAAAAGATAATTAGGAACTATTTGACAGATTAGATGAAAGCTAGGTATTAAGATCTATAAATTAGAATTTTTGGTTTGCAGGATATACTCAAGCAGACTATACTGTAAAAAGTCATACTCTTATAAGTATCTATCATAATTATCGTTTCGTTAAAGGAGATGGTTTCTTATCTAAATCACAGTATATAGATAAGTACTATCCTAATGACAGAAAAAAAGGGTAGGTAAACTTTAAGCAATTAAGTGTTACTTTATATGATGCATATAAGTAGTAGGATAATGGAGATGTTATAATAGATGCTAAATACGAATCCTATATTACTGAAAAATTATTAAATGATGTAAAAAATAGAATATAGATAATAAGTAAAAGAATAGATGGTACTATACGCGAAGTAGATAAAGCTCAAGTACATGCTAATTCTATAGCATCTTATACTGTTATGCATCGTAATTTTATGGTATCCGCCTTACATGATAGATTTAAAAGAAAACAGTTTAATCTTGATTTAGGAGTAACAGAAGAAGGATATTATAGATCTACAGGAAGATTCTTGTAGAATGTAATAGGAAATAGACATTTCGCTCTAGCTCAATTACTAGCTGACTACAATAATATGTAGGAGTATGAACAATACGCTGTTCGTAGAACTTTAAATGAATTAATATTAATAGCAGGATCTACTACAGTAGCTGTAGTATTAGCTAGTATAGTAGATGGAGATGATGATTATGATACATGGTTAACTCAATCTATGACATATCTTGCAATGAGATCTGCATTTGAATTTCGAACTATGTATAATCCATTTGAGTTAATGTCTTTAATTAAGTCTCCTACAGCAGCTTTCAATTGGTTTGATAATGCATCTAGTTTTATTAACTTAGTTAATCCATTTGCATATACAGGTAATAAAACACCATTTACTATAATTGATAGAGGAGTATATAAAGGTATGCCTATAATATTAAGAAATATCATTAAAGTAACTCCATTTAAGAGTATATTTGAAGCGCAAGATCCAAAATCGAAACGCAATTATCTATAGAATCAATTAATGAACTTCTAAGTTTCTATTAGAATTATCAATTCGTTAAATTACTGCAAAAAAGAAAAGCCTACTAAAAATAGTAGGCTTATTTGTTATCTCTATCTATTAGATCTAGATAACTATAATAGTCTTCTTCTGGTAATTCAGCCTCTATAGTTTCACCATTCCTATAATGAGGATAAAATAAACGTTTAGATAGTTCTGGAACTGGCACGTTAGTCCAGAATCTATTTATATCAAGCTTGGCTTCTAAACTAAACGCTTTACCATAATTTTTAAGACTATTAATATCTTTTTTGTACTTAGGATTACTAAAACAATAAACTGTGTAATGCTTATTATTTATAGTAATATATTTCATATTATAAACAGTATCAAGATTTTTAAGTTTGCAGTATCTATCTAGAGATTCTCTAGTGTTTACTGAACTATCATATACAAGAAAGACCTTATCTTCTAAATAAGGTCTATTTTTGTCACTTGTATATGCATTTATAAATCCGCTTTCTACAGTTAAATCCCTCCAAGTTAGATTATCATCTAATAAAGGAACTATATATATACTTACATCATTTAAGGCTTTCAGTTCCATTATTCTCGTAATATTCACGAGTATGGTCCCAATTTCCTGTCTGATAATGATATGAGATTTCTGTTAAAGTATTTGCTATTAGGTCTTTACGGTCCAATAACTCTTTTTCGTTTAACATATTAAATACACGTACTTCATTATTACCATTACTTTGGATAGCAACAATATACGCTTCTAAATCGTAATCTTCTATATCATAACCTTGATCTTTCATATACCATGTAAGAGCAAGAATATAGAAAGCTATTTGTCTATAGTAATCGTATTCTTCTACAGAATGCTTGAAATTATAGACATCGGCGGTTGTTTTTAAGTCAATAAGAGTAATCTTTCTATTAGCATGATCAATCTTAACTCTATCTAACAGTGACTTACAAGATACTCCTTGTTTCTCTGCCTCCCAGTTTATATGAAACTCGTTATGACATTCCATACCTGGTTGGTCTGTAAGCAGTTCATCTGCTTTTATATGCTTTTCAATATTATCTTTAATATTCTTAAGCATATTTAAATCTGCAAACGATATAATCGTATATAGATCTGTTTTCTCTAGAGCTTCTATATATTCAGCAAACTTGAGTTGTAACTCCTTTGCTTTCTTTAACATAGCATCTCTAGACATATTGTTACCAGAATATGCAAACTTATATGCATCTAGAAGCTTATCTTCTTCTACTATTTCCGCAGATGAATGATAACGTTCACAGAATGCTGTTTGTTGTGCCGTTTTAGGCTTTTCATAATCAATAACAATATAATTATGCCAGAACTCATCTGGCTGAAGAAGATACATATGTATCATAGTACCTTTATCAAGATACTTAGCACTTATACCTTCTTCTTTACCGTCAAGCATATCCTTGAGGTAACGTGGCCCCTTTTTCAGGAACCACCCTATTGCTGAATTTGATATTCGCGTGTTATCTTCATAATACGGAATTTCTATTTTCATGTAGCTAAATATAAATCAGTTTCTACTTTCATATTTGTATTCCAAGGAATACTGTCTTCAATATCCTGTCGAATATTTTTGGACATTTTATGTATAACTAACATTATAAATAAAATCATTATTCTTCGTTATTTAATTCTTCAGAATCTATATAACAATAACTTGTAGATATATTCATGTTTTTGGCTAAATCAGCTAATGGTATATCTTCAAATAGAATAGCTTCATCAATAAACGCTGATATATTATCAAATGACTTTACTTGCATGTACTTATTAATGAAATTTACAACTTCATCTATATTCTTAACTCCTTTATCTTCTGCCATAAAACGTACAAAAGCAGAATTAGAATTAGCTTCATATTGTCTAAAGTAACGAACACGAGAACAACGATCAAAGAAATTTTCATCAATGTTTTCAGGTTTATTGCAAGTCATCAATACAAGTTTCTTTGCAGTAGCTTCTACACCGTCTAAAAATCCTAATAAGTCTTTAGTTTCCCACCAATAATCATTTTTTTCTATCTCATCAAACATAATTACTACAGGAGTTTCAAATTTCTTAAAAAATACATTTAACTTATCAGCAGGAAAGTCAGTTGCTACTATAATAATAGGAAGATTACTTTCTAACGCAATACGTTTAGAGAGCATTGTTTTACCAGTACCTTTAGTACCAGAAAGTAATACACCTGTTGTTTTACCAGAATTTTCAGAATTGAAATAAGTTAGTACACGCTTAATAAAATCATCGTCTTCTTTAAGCTTATACAATTTCTTAGGCATATTTAAATCACCGTTTTCTTGTAAATATAGCTTTCCTTCCATACGATTATATTTCAAATCGTATACTTTACCTTTAATAAGGTCATAGGACAATCCATCAAGTTTAGGTTTTACTAATATTTCGTTTCCAATTTTAACAAATTCTGCCATAATATTTCTATTTTATGTTTTTAATTTGTCGATTAAATCATCGACTTGTTTCTGTGTATGTACTATATAAAACCTAGTTTTAGGTTCATGTAAGTACAAATAATAGTTAAATAATTTTTCACGTAAAGGCCAAGCCTCATTAGGAAAGCCTTTACATTCAATCACAAAACCTTTACCAACAAAGTCTGGTAAATAGGTCATTGCTCTATATTTTTTGTTGTTAAAAGTAAAAGCTGGAAGTAGCTCATATCTATGCATTTCATAATCTGCTAGGATATTTGCTTCTTTCAGCTTTTTATATGTATATGTTTCAAGTTTACTTCGAAATTTAATCCCGTCATATTCGTTAGGAGTCGCATTTCGAACTCTACCTTGTTTTTTCTATTTCTTCATATAGCCATTTTTTCACTTTTTCAAATCCATTTGCTTTAATAGCGTCAGATATATCTTTTGCTTTAAATTTCTTATGGACTAACATACCTTCTAAACCTGTTTTAAGGCTTATTTTGCGGAGATATTTCACTCCAGCTTCATCTCTATCGAATAGTATAATAATGCGTTTAAATCGCTTCTTTAACTGTTCTAGAATCTTATCAGGTATAAATGTAGATTCAGATGAAGGTGAAATGGCTGGAATACCCATTTCATATAAACACATAACATCTTTCATACTTTTAGTAATAATTAAGATGCCACCTGTTTTTGGAAGCTGCTTAAATCCCTGAATATCTAATTCAGTAAGATTATTACGCCACTTCGTATATTTGTCTGCTAAAGGTTTATATATCTTAAAATGATTGTATACCTTATAAGCATACATAGGATTATCTTCTTTATAAATGCTTTTTACTATGCCATTACATAGGTAGTACTTTATACTACTTACTCCAAATTTTCTTAGAGTTTCTACCGTAATATTAAACTGCTTCCAGTAATTGATGTCAGTTTCAGTAAATTCCTGACGTACAACACCAATTACTGTTTCAGTTGACGGTATATATTGCTTAGAGCTAACGAGTTGCGTATCGTTGGTAATTTTAAGTCTTTCAACAATATCTTTAAGTATATCTGAATAATTAGTTATACCTGTATAAAGCTCTATAAACTTTATTACATTTCCACATTGACCTGTTCCATGATCTTTAAACAACAACTGTTTTGTTTTTCTACTATAAAAGCATCCAAACGAAGGAGTTTTGTCTTTTCTCAATGGAGAATTGTAGATCATTCCTACTTTAAAATTACCTATATACGCTGCATATATATCATACTCACTTACTCTAGAAAGAATCCAATCTAGAGTGATATTAAATGTATCTTTTACTTTTGTTGTATCGTAAATCATATGATATATTATTTATTGTCAAAGCAACGGGACTCGAACCACGTCGTATAAGCAATCAACCTTATACGTAACCCAATTTGTTATACTTCGGTATAAAACGTAGGTTAGAATCCTAACCTACGTATTCCTAGCTTATGCTCTAGGTAGCTACTATTTTTAAGTTATCTTAGAACGGCAGATCGTCTGCTGGAGAACTGTTCATAGTAGATAGATCATCTACTTTAGTCTCTTTATCAGCAATGACAGGTTTTGTAAATCTGTCAATAGACAACTCTCTAATTAAACTCTTATTTTCTGGATTTGTTTCTTTGTCGTAGAACCCTTCTGGTAATACCATAGGTTCAATTACTGCAAATTTAACATAAGTAGGCAAAGTAGCATAACCATTATCATTATAAACTACTTTAACCTTCAATAAGACATCTTTATTAGCTGCATTTAGCATTGTTACTACCCATTCAGTAAATTCTTTATAAGAACTACCATTAAAGTTCAGTACTCCTTTAGGATAGAAACAATTCATAATTCGCATTATACGAGTAACTACATTAGTTACTTTAGCCTGATTCTGTTCAGCAGAATCTCCTTCTCTTTCATTTGGTTCCCACTCTGTATGTAGTAACTCTTTTCCGTCTTTTTCAAAACGAAACTCCATAAAGTTTTTTCCAGTAGGAGATGTTGCTGCTCTTACACCAGTAAACTTAACATTATCATGAATACCTGCTTCAAGATATTTACTGTCATTACTTGTTATTGCTACTTTGCTTGCTAATTCTGTACTATAAACCATAATTTCTTTGTTTTGTGTTATTATTCAGGTAAGAAAATTCTGTCCATGTGAAACGTAATTTCACCGTCTTCGTCGCTTTCTGCTACTACAATATTCTTACCTCGTAAATGTGGTGCTCTTGCTTCTCTTACTATATTACTTCCTCCTTCAAAGGAAATAATTGTTTCGTTTTTCTTTCGATAAACATAACCAATAGCATCAGCTTCACCACAGATAATATCTCCCAATCTACCAGTAAGATCTAGAGTCATTTCTGACATCTCTTGACCTTCAATATTTATCTGCTTATCACGAGTATGAGCAATTAATATAAGATGATCACTTAGATCTCTGAACAAGTCGATTACCTTTTTAACAGCCATTCTTAGCCACATATAACCACTTCCATTTGGAAGAGTACGAATGTCTGTACCTTGATAATTTTTTCCTTGATTAGTGCCTTTGTAGAGCTGTATGGCATAGCCCATGCATATTTCCTCAAGTCGAGTTGCATTATCTATAGTAATATACTTATACGGTCTTTTGCCTGTATTCTTAATTTCTTCTCTAATTGCAGCCACAATATCTCCAAAGTCTTTTACAGATCTTGCTTGTACAACTAGTGCAGATAAAGCCTGATAACCATTCTCTAAATCTATAATTAGATTATTGTCTAGAGAAGCCATAAGACTGGATTTACCAGCCTTAGGTTTCCCATAAAACACAGAGAACTTTGGATTACATATCTTTACTTCTGTTTTTTCTTTTGGTAATACAATCATAAAGCTTGTTTATTTTTGTATTCCGTGTATTCTGATAAACTCTGACAATTTCTGATAAGTACGGAATTAATATCTTATTTAGAACCAACCATTATTTTTAATCTTAATTGTGATATCAATAATAGTCTTCTTTGTTTTCGGTTTTAGATGGTTCAATGAGCCCGGCATAATAGGAATAATGTCGTAGCCAATCTGAACGAAATTATCGAAGATACGAATCGGAGTACCGAATTCATCTTCAAAGTCATAATCTTTTGCAAGAGAACTAAGTCCTGCAATAGCTTTGAAGAACTCGTCTTCCAAATTATACTTATTATTCAAGAAGTCATTTGCTGTATAACCCAAATTTGTCGGGATAGTATCTAATAGATACAAATCAACAGTAGTCTTTTTCTCTTTCTTGCCACCCAACCAAGGATATGCATTCAAGAATTTTTCAGCTAGACTTTCTTTAAAGTTATTAGCACTAGTATTATTATTTTTCTTCGGTAATGTAAATGTATATGTTGTAATCATAATTTTTCAGCCTTTAATTGTTATTACTAAACGAAATCTTCTTCGTAGGTTCTTCTTCCCTTATAGTCTCAATTAAATTATTGTATTTTAGATCGTTATCAAACTCAAGTATAGCGCACTCTCCAGCATCCCTATTCTTTAGGATATGAAGATAGACTTTATTCTTAACTAGTAAACGATTCGGTCCATACTGTTGTATATTGAGTAGTTCCGGTCTATGAATACATATAACATAATCAGATGCATGGAATATAGTATCCGCAGAAGAAATGTCACTACGCATTGGGTAATGCATAGATGGATTGTTAATCCTATCAGGAGCTTCAATGTTTCGATTCATCTGTGATAACTGAATTATAGTAGTATTAGGATACTTTTTAACCTTAATAAACAGTTTCTGTAAATCGGAAATCACTTTCAGTGCAGATTCTTGACCTTCTACAAGCAAAGTATGATCAAGGATAATAATAAATTTCTTACCCTTTGCATAGTTCTCGTAAAAATAATCAATAGTAGAAGCTATTTCTCCAACCGTCCCAGGTGTATCAACATAATATATCTGGTATGATTTTATTTGTTGAGACAGCGTCTCAACTTGCGCCAATGTGTCATCGTTTAATTCCTCGTTAGCGCTATATAGCTGTGCAGTAGTTTGCCTTAACTTACTACTTAATTTTCTACCTACCTGCCTTGAACTTAACATCTCAAATGAGAAGTTAAGGATAACTACATCCTGTTCAGGATTTAGATCTATTAAATCATTTTCAAGTGTATTAACAAATGATGATTTACCACTACCAGATATACCTACTATAGTATATATCGTATTAGGTTCAATTCCACCCATACAGTGTTTATTGAACTTATTCCACCTTGTTCTTAAAGATTGAATCTCATGATTCTTTCTTTGTTTTATATATTCTACTGCTTCTTTAGCTGCAATAGATATATGGCGGAAGGTAAGCGTATTAGTAGAGTTCTGTTCCATAATCATTACTAATTATTGGTTCTTCTACTTTCATTTGTTCCTCGTATGTCTCCCACTCATGCTGAGTGAGCCATTTCCACATAGTTTTCATATAACCGATTTTACCAGTAATCATTTTATTATCTATCTCATAAGATAAACATTTCATGATGTGCTGATGCATTGCTTTGCTTTTGCCAATTATTCGATTATATTCCTTCCTACATTTGTTCACATTTGCCCTTAAAAAACCTTTGGTTCCGTCAGGTCTTATAACATAAACTGGAAATAGGTCATAGAATTCATCAAACATAGATTTATCTTCTTTAAGAAGTTCTTCTAGTTTTTCTGTTTTCTTTATGACTGTGGTATTGTCTACAGTGCTGGTAGCAATTAGACCACGAGACTCTAACTCTTGTATCTCTTCTTCATTAACTAGGCTGAGAAGTTTCTGAATGTCTTGATTGATGTTTTTGATATCACTCAATACAAGCGTTAGGAATACTAACTGATTAATAGATAAGTTTTCAATCCTATCAAGGATTGAGGTGTCTATTTCTAAAATCATATTCTCATATATTATACGAGCATACGGTATTTGAAATATATCTGATAAGCCTTTGTTAATCCCATAGGCTCATTTGTAACGGTTTTAATTCACGGATTATCTTATAGGCTTCCATAATGTAATACCTATAATTAATCTTTCTCTCTTCAATTGGTTTATCGTCTAAGTAATTTAATAAAGTAACACCAGATGCAGTAAGCATATTCTGATACTGTTTTTCTTTTGCAACAAATATCTTTTTACCTACATATGGTTCATCATATTCTATAATTTCACCTTCTTTGTGTCCTGTTGGTTTCCATTTCCATAAATAGGCACCATTAGTACTTGCATAGAAACGATTAGTCCTTTGTTGTTCTTTATTATTATACTCAACATGCCATTGTTTACCAGTCTTTTCAGCCATTAGAAAGTCTCTAATATCTTGGCAACCTTTTATAGTTTCTTCTACTGGTACTCCGTTCTTAAAAAAGTTTATTACTGCTTTCGGTATGATCTTCGGAGTTAGACCTTTCCCTAATTTCACAGTAGTAATAAACATACCCTTTTCTTTTACTTTATCATCTTCAGTAATAGCAAAATAGTCATTTATAGCATATTGATACATAGCTTTAAAACGTTCTTCTTCTAGAGTAAGTTTAGTAAGTTGTTCCCATTCTCTGCATACTTTGTTTACACTATCATATACAGATTTTTTAAGTAATACAAATAGACCGTCTGTATTAGCTTGGACGATTCGACATCCTAATTGGGTTAGTTTTTCAGCTAGCATTAGTAATAGTAACTGTCCATTTATACGTATTTGCATTACTGCAAATGGACTATAACAGAAATTATGTGGATTCTGTAAGTTACCTGATAATCCATTGAGAGCAAGCTTTAAGGTTTCGTTTTTAACCTTATTGCCATTGTGTTTAGCTTCGATGCGCTCATCTTTAATTTGTCTATATACTTCTAGAAATTCAGGTCCTAAATGTTTAGGATAGAACCCATATTCTATTAGCATACTTGGATATAGTGATGCAACATCTATATCAATGAGCATTTCATCTTCTTTTGGTATAACTATTTCAGGATCATTCACTGAATGAATTCCTCCAACTCCTACAGAATATCTTAATCCTTCAAATATGAATTTATTTTCATATCCTTTTCTTCCTGGAGATACTATTTGACTTTTCATATCATCTAGTACTTTTTGAAGTATAGGACTATCATACTTAATAAATGGTAGGATTACCTTATTTAAAGGTATTACATCCATTGGAGATCTTAAATCTTTAATATCATACCAGGTTTGACCTGTCTTTTCAAGATATTTCTGAGTTAAAATCTTCATTCCAATGTTTACTCCGTCTTTACTAAGTACTCTTACTCCGTATTCATCTTCAATAGCTAACCTTAAATCTACATCTTTTTTACATCTATTGAGTAACTCTTCAGTAGAATTAACATCATTAATATTATACTCAATCATTGAATCTATTTGATTTTCAGGTAAATCTGCCTGCCAATCTGCAACAAATTCCTGTACATTTCTGTACTGCATTGTTACTTGAATTTCTTTCAAACCTACTCTTAACTTATTGCTATAAAGCATAGTAAGAATATCAAACGAATCAAAACAAATCATATACTTCCACTTACTCCAAGCTCTAATATCGTCTTCACTTGAAGTAGTAATTACTTTACTTAAATTAAATATAGATCTACATATATCTCTATATCCTTTGTATTTCATTACAACATAATAATCTATTATATAATTTATAATAGGATTATCATAATGAAGATTATTATAACCACAAAATAATTTATCAGTATTTAACTGAATTTTTGTAGTATATAAGTCTCCGAAAGTATAGTCTGTATTAACTGTATGAAAGAAATTGACTAATTCATCTAATTGATTTCTTCTGCAAGATATTTCAAATTTATGCAATTCACCTGTTTCTGTATTTTTTACAGTACAATGGAAAACATTGGGGAATACCTCAATATCATATACATAAACAATCTTATCTCGTATAATCATAATTAATAATGTTAGTTTGAGTCTGTGGAGGGAATCGAACCCTCATTTAACAGTTTTTCCATTTAAACTACACAGACAACCAGCATACTGCCGCATTAAAATTTCTAAATTATGGATTTGCTAGCATATTTTAGGCGGCTAGCGAAGCCTTTGTTGTACTTGTTTTTCGTACATACGTTTTCTTAAACGCTACAAGGGAAGCTTTGTACTTAGCCTTGTCTTCTTTGCTTTGTTTAATAGATTTTGCTTTAGATTGTTTCATATGAATAATCATATGATCAAACTTAACTTGAGCATCGAGCTGTTTTCTGTCGTATTTATTAAACCTAGGATAATTGATAGATTGAAATACGAAAGTACTTTTTCTCTTTTCAACAAGAGCTTTTGCTCTTTCTCGTTTAACTTTTCTACGAGCTTTAAGTTCTTCACTATAGAAGTTTTTTGGTTTAACCCCTTCTTCAGAAGTAATTTGTTTTACCCGAAATACTCTTCTTTCTGCTTTTCGAGCATTTCTTGCTGCAACTCTCTCTTCACTACGTGCTATTTTATATTCTTCTTTTCTGTTTTTATCCATTTTCATATCTTGATAATATTAATAGTTAAACTTATGCTGCTAAAAGTTTTGATTTAGTGTAATAAGTCCAATTGTTATTACTTAAATCTTCAACGGTTATTCCGGTGAACTTATCATTGTTTTCGTACTTCTTAGCTAATACTTTTACTTTAGAGAATGCTTCTTCTTTATCATTAGCATCTAAATAATCCGTGTAGAAGTCTGTACTTTTCATAGGATTATCTTCGCTTTGATTCTGTACTACATAACGGAACTTACGAGTGTTCTTTTTGTTATTTAGCACTTCTCTTCCTTTCTTTAGGAATTCTAAAACAGAAGCCTTCACCTCATTTATATGAGGTCTACTGGCTAACAGTTCAGCTTTATACTCTTTTTCACGTTGAAATCTAACCTTGATTTCTTCATCAGTTAGATTAACTGGTTTCGGCTGAACAAACAGTCGTTTTCTAATTAATCGAGTGAACTTCTTCTTCTCTTTCCTAGTATAATGAACTGTAGGTTCAAATCCAGCGCTTGCTAGAATTTGCTTAATAAGCTCCTTCTTAGCTTGTTTAGCTGTTTTATTTTCCTGACGAGAGTTCTTTCCTACTTCTGTAGTATAGCTTTTTTGCTTAACTTTACCAACTATGTTGGTTATTATTACTTTCCCATTCTCACCCTTTGTAATATAGGGAGATGGACCCGGTCTTCTAAATACTTCTTCTACTTTCTTAGATCTACGTAATTTAGAACGGTTAGTTCTCGATAATTTCTTTCCTTTATGATCTTTATGTTTACCTGATAAATTCTTTTTCATAATCTTGATAATTTTAGAAGTTAATAACTAGCGAGCCCGAAGGCTCGCATTAATTAAGCGGCTAGACAAATGGGAGCTGATTCAATATCAAGTTCAGCTTTGTCATTAAAATCTTCTAAGTCTTTATTCAACTTATTAATTTCTATCTGCAGCTTATTCTTTATATTGCTGATGTAAGCTGAAGTGAGTTCCTCACTAATATTCAGATTCTTTTTGCCTTTAGCTCGCTTTATCTTTGGGTCGATTGTTTTAATCTTCCCTAAATGAAACAGTTGTTCCTGTTTCTCGGATAGTGAAAATATTGTATAATAGTTATTTTCTGCTGGTAAATCAGAGAACTTCTTATAACCCATATTAATACATTGTAAATACAGTTTCATAAGAATTCGTTCTTCTGCCATTTCTTGAATCTTCGTTAACAGTACCTTAAGGTCATAATTACGAATAGTTCCTTTAGAAATGATATTTTCGTTTTTAATAATCGTCCAATATTTAGTAATATCTTTACTAAGTTCATCGCGACGATTTTTTGCATATTTAGATGTAATTGATTTCATATTCAAGTGATTTGTTTTTTAAGTTAATACTTGACCGAAATCGTTTACTAGTTAGTCATGCATGACAGATTCAAACTGCCGTCCCTCTGATGAGTGCTCTAATCAACTAAGCTAATGCATGTTATATAATAGAGAACTACCCCATTCAGTAGTCTCTATTAAAGTAGTACCCCATTCAGTACTATTAATAGATATTGATATGATGAATACCCAGTTCAGTATTATAAATCATCACGTTCAACAATTTTTATTTCTTTTGCAAAATAGACCGGTAGAATCCGTCCGTCTGTTGTTTTAGCACCAACATATAGTTTATTTCCTGTTTCAGAAACTCCTACACTTCGGTTATGTTCTTTTTCATTCGAATACTTTTGTAAATACTTTTCATTGATATACTTAGAATGTAGTTCTCCGTTCGTACTACTTCTTACTACATCAAATAAAATATCTACCATTTTATCCAAATCATTATTATCGGTAGCTTCTTTTAATATGGCATTCATAATACCATAAAAAGCTTCCTCATTTCTTGCTTCTCCAGTTCCAGACATTGTGTCTGCTAATTTGATTGCTATATCAGTAATACTCACCAGTCCATGAGCATTAAAGAACCGTTGCCACCATCTAGGACCACTTCCATAGTACAAGATAATCTGTCCATCCTCTTGTATATCTACTTTTTTAGGTCTTTCGTTAATTCTCCCATTCAAGATCTTAACTTTTGCTAAAACAGCTGGTTCATAAATAATTAGCATACGCAAGATATCAACCCGGGAAGGTGATAATCTTCCGTTCATATCTGTTATTCTGTTGTAGTAGTTTCAACATGCACGTTTACTTCTACATCACTTCCAATACCACACTGCCGCATATAATCAGTATAAATGCGTTTGTTAGCATCGGAATAACCTCGAACTGTCTTAGACAGATTCAAGCAGTGACGAGCAAAGTTCTCGTAGTGAGTAATAGCACCCATGTTAGCTTCCTCAACTAATTTGTCGAGATTCGGCAAATCTTCAGCTGAGAAAAACATCGGACTAGCTCCGCTCTTACCAAGGCGGTCAATTGCTTCCGTAACGTTAGCCCGGGTAGCTTTGCTGAAATCCGGTTCAGCTATTTCGAACATCAAAGGTTCAACACCAGGAATGTCCTTGTTGATAGCAATCTTCGGCCGTTGATCAAGATCCTTAGCGACGATACTTACACTCATGATATCAATAGCTTTAATAATATAAGCTTTGATCTCATTGCGGAAAGTATTGATGCCATTCATGACGTCCTCCTTGTACTTAGGATCTGGATTTACTGCGATAATAGTAAATAACTGCTTACCGAAGTAAGGACCATATTTCTGTGCCACTTGCCGGTTACGTGCTAAGATTTGTGCAGCTGCATTAGGAATCTGCGGTGCACTGTTGTTATTCAAATTTTCCATAAAAAATGTTCCCTTCTTGAGTCCGCATTTGATATACCAATACGGATCATTTTTTAGTTTTTAAGTTAATAATAAATTAATGCTCTCCACTGTTCGATTATTTTATAGCATTACAATAATGGTAATGGTGAACTCAATCACATAATCTACTAGGTATTAAAATAATAAATGTTAATTTATTTGAAAATATCTTCTGATAAATTCTCTGATAATTTCTGTTAATTCTGATATGTTTATCGTCCCGTTTCGACGGTTAAGATTCAACTTTTTCGATGCTTAACGCACCTCTCACCGTTATTTTATATCGCGATTAGATGCAATATAAAAGACATAGATCATTGACTAATGGTAAGTCTACCTAGTATTTCCGGATTATCGAAATTCATAGAATTACGGTCGTTTATCTAACGTTACCAACTCACAAGCCCATTACTTATAGTATGGCCCACTTGTACCATGCATAGGATTTGTTGTTTATTCTGCTCGAACACGAGGATTTCCACCTCTCATCGTCTCCTTGTTGCTCAATTGTTATTACTATTGAGTTGAAATGTACTACGCCCTTTAATCTACCGAGACAGGGTGATAGGCGACAGGTTATTAACGAATCAGCGTTCTCTTTACATATATACTTGCAATATATACTTTAGGAGTTTCTAATGTCAGCGATGACGGTTGGCAGTCTGGGGTGGATCATACTCCTTATCTGACTACTTTACAACAGTAGTTTGCTATCTCTGTACTCGCCATTGAACTTCCCAATTTAGTAAAGATTAATAATGTTAACAATTCACTTAGAACAGATTTAACTAGGCCGGTTCTATTCGGCATTAATTTTCAGATGCAGTAAAGTAATATCATCTATTACAGTCTTACCTCTCCGGTTCCAGGGTTCTAAGCTGGAGCGGCTTGGCTCTTACTTATTAATTTATTGTTTTTGACCACTACTAATATCTCCTACTCTGGAATGAGTGTGATAATCTAGCAATGCACCTTTACATATCTTAAAAGGTATAAGCTCTGCTGTTTTTTACGAGGAGTTTTCTAAGCTTCTCCTTAGTATTATTTATCATTATAATCACACTTGCTAAAGGTGTGCAACGATTAGAATCAGGGTTATTGCGCCCTCAAACCGCTTAGACACTCTTGGTCTATTCATTCCTCATTCAATTATACTCACACGAACGAATAAGCACGTGAGTCACTTTAGACTTGAAAGACGGTATCAATCTCATATACCTCATCCCTTATACGTAAATTCTTTTGCGGCACGCTAGTTACGGTAGCGCACAGGATTGGCTCCTGCTCCCTGGTAATCAGTCTATTTTCACTATAATTTTAACATAGTTACTTAGGATCATTGCATGTCCAGCCTTCATATCTTTACTTTGTATAAGTATGTACCATAACACGGTTATCCTTACATTAGTATCAGTAATTACTCCCTTTATATTATGAACCAGTTATCATAAAAACACTAGAGTTAGCCTATTTTTCCAATCAGGACGCATAGTTGCGTTTTTGTATGAAGCGAGGTTGGAACCCGCTTGTTGCGTTAGTCAGCCATAATGTATTTTTCGATAATCCTTTTCCAAGGGATTATCCAAGAACCCTTTGTCCTTGTTTCAGCATCGTGTTCATATTCCTTCTTGAGTCACATCTTGATTGACGCATACGAATATAGAGATTTCGTTCTCTTTTTGAGGATTAAGGATTTCATCTTTTGTAGTTTTTATTTGCTTATTGCTACGAATTCATCTCCTCGGTTTTGAATTAATTTGTAACTAGGGTATCTTCTTGTAGCTCCTATATTACGGGTTCTTCACTTTTAATATCACCAGACGGTTCTCATATTAACAGCGCAGGCTATTCACCCTCTCCTGCTTTCTTATACCTTTTTCACCAGTATAAGTTATTATCCTACCTTTTGAGTATCTCACAGTGTTAGCTGCTACGAAGCATCTCATAACTACTTCTTACATATTCTCGGATTCTGTCTTTTTTCGGGCTATGTGTAAATGGACACAAACTCCCTGACGCAGTAGTACTTAAAAACTTCCTTCTGTGACTGCCGGAGTGATTTACGCTATAGTTTTACTCCTCTCGAACTATGATATAATTATAGTATTTATATAGCGGCTATTATCATTAACTATTTTCCGCTGAGGATTTATCTTCTCCTATAATTTCTGACTCTGGTTTTACAAGAAATATGTCTCCAGAAGATAAGTTGATGTTTGCAACCACCTTCTTACCCCGGCATATATCAACTATGCCATTTTTTATATCATTACTACTGATATAATCAATTGGATCCATACGTCCTGGATCAAAACCATCCAAGTGCACGCATATACTACTTACAGACGAGCGTAAGTACTGTTCTACGAATAAGATGTTACTTATACTAGCTTTCGCTTGTACCTGTATCATATTAGAACTTTCCCCGGCTACTATAAAGTAACCGGTTTGATCTACTACCAAATCTAAATTACGCCTAGCATCTTTGCTATTTCGTATAATACGTGATAGTCGCATCATACTATTAAGCATAATAAGATTCTTCTTACTCATTTTGAGATTCTTTAGTAAAAGGAGAAAGTGGCTTTACATCCTCTGGTAAGTTAGCTATACTACGTACCTTTGGAAATCCTGTATTTACTTCTTTTACTTTAGTTCTCCACTTAACTACTGGTTTTAATTCACCAGTAGTTGTTACATTCACAATTGCGTCTGCTGTTCCTTTTACGGATACTTCTTGAGTATTAACATCATAAGATACTTCTATAGTATCTACCTTACTCACAGACTTTGCTTCCTTATTAGAGTGCATCATAGACATCAACTCTAAATATGAAGGTATTACAGGTTGTTGTGCCTGCACGGGTTCAACTGTACTAAGTATATTATAGCCAACAAATATGCTAGCAATAAATAAACCTACAGCTGACAAAATTCTACTATTCATATTGATTACGAATTAGTGAACAGTCTCTTAAACTTATATACAATACTCCACCAATTATGGAACCGGCTTAGCTTTTTTTTTCTTCAGCTGCAGCCTCTTCTTTCTTGGTTTCCGGATATTCACCTACAAGTACAGGAAGTGGACCTTCGAATTCGGCAATCTTGTCCATAGGTGAACGATAGTAGTTGATGATCTTACCAACAGCAAAACGCAGTTGCTCATTAGTAGGAGGAATCTTTCCAGGGTAATAGTTAGCACGAACAAGAGAGATAACCTTTCTAGCACTATCGCGCGCCATTTTGATTTCTGCCAATTGTTCATCAGTTGCTCCTTCAGGAACAGAACACGTGTAGTCATGCATCAATTTGTCAACATAATCTACGCCAATTACTCCCATTGTTGCTTGAATAGCTTTGTCATCTGCCGGATTTTCAATCTTCTCGGTTTTGATAACATTACCATTAGCATCAATTTTGTCTTCCAAGTTATATCGGAAGTTTTCCTGGATGAATGTACGAACGATAAGTACAACTTCATCATCTGTAACAGTAGGTACAGCGCCATGAACGATGCAATGTGCACTTACCGGCGAGTTTTCCTTCTTGGTATACAGATATACGGCACGTCCGATTCCTTTCATCAAACCAGCTACAGGTACAAGATGGAAAATCTCATTGATCCATTCGTCTATTCGACGATTGTCAATCTTGAGCTTTTCATCAGTAGTACTAGCATTGTTGATACAAAGTTTACGATACCATTCAATGGTGTCAATTAAACTAATTACAATGTTACGATCTTTACGTAACAGATATTCCAAAGCACTACAGATCTTTTCATGATCTGAACCTACTTTTTCAATATCGGTTTCTGGAACTTCAAGTTTAGCCAGTTTAGGATCCTTCAGTTCTTCAGGAATAATAGTTTCCTGTGGTCCAAAAGGAATTGCTAACTGACCGTCTGTAGCTCCAGGAAGAGCACGCGGTGATGCAAGTTTCACACCGAACATAGTAGCCATTTCTTGCAACGGCATAATCTGTTCAGGAGACACTATCAACTGAAGTTTACCTTCAGCCTGCATACCGATCATTTCTTGCTGAACACCGAGCATTCCAAGGAACCATACAGCATTAATCGCTTGATTAATAGCATTGTATTGTTCAGGGAAGTTCTTCTTCAACTCTTCATTGTTAGTGAATCGTTGATGTCCAACAAATGAAAGCATAGCTTTAGCATCTGTAGAACTTGTAGAAGAACCAGTCGGAGCACCGATAGACTTAGCAAGTGTTTTCACTGCTTCAGCCGGATCTACTTCTTCAGCAATAACTGTAGGAGTCTTATCCTTCTTTGGCTTTGACTGTTGTGCAGCACCTTTCTGGGCGGGCTGTTTGTCAGTCTTAGCCTGAGTCTGCGCTTTTTCCTCTTTCTTAGGTTGAGCAGCAGCCGGCTTTTCAGTTGCTGCTGGTGCAGCTACTTGCTGAGTTGTTTCAGCACTTCCTTTCTCGGTTTTAGTTACTTTTGCAGTGTTACCTGCTTTAGCTGTTTCTGCAGGTTTTGCTGTAGTACTTGCAGCTGCTTGAGCTGCTTTGTTTTTCTTAGACGACATTTTGATAATGTTTTAAATTGTTAATAAATAAATGAATTCTGATAGATTATTTAATGAGGTTCAACTATCATCCTCATAAGCTGGCGAGTCTCTGCCCTTAGTAGTATGACCACTAACTAATGCGTCTGATAATACTTCGGATGGATATGAAATGTAACTCATTACTCCTGACTGGCATGTAGTCTCTGTCACTAAAACTACTGGTAATGTGCAATCCATATCCGTATTATCTACGGTATTAATTAGCTGGATAATAGAAGCTGTAGTATCATTTTTAGTAAAATGATTTACAGCCTCTTTACCCAACATACCTACTAATAGACCAGCTAATATAGTGAATAGAAATACCCACCACATTTTTGTGGAACGCATAGCGCGTGCTAATACTGCTCCAAATAGAAGCAATACTAAAATCCATGTTGCTGACATAATTAGTAAATTTAATCTGTTAATAATTCTTTTAGTTTCTCTCTTGCCTTATTAAGGCGTGATTTAACTTGAGACTCTGTGAGTCCAAGATGCTCTGAAATCTGTTTGTAAGACAGATTTTGTATAGAGCGTAGTTCAATTATATTCCTATACTTCCAACGAAGTCGCGACAAGGCATTATCTAGAGCATCACTTTTCTCTGAGAAGATATAATCTTCTTCAGGTGAATAACTGGCCTGGCTACTCAACTGCAGAGAGTTGGCATCGTCGTCAATCCAATAGTTCGCTTTTTCCTTTTTAGTATGTCGAATATAATCAATACTAGTATTTATTGCAATAGTTTTTAACCACATCTCAAATGAGATATTGTTTATATAACTATCTAGCTTACTAAAAGCTTTAGTAAAAGTAACTGATAATAAATCATCAGCTACATCTTTATTATTTACAATATAATAAATTGTATTATAAATAATCTTACTAAAACGATTATAAAGCCTTGTGAAGGCAGATTGTTTACCTTCTTTTGCCTGTTTGATCAGTTCGAAAATCTGTTGCTTTTCTAAATCTGTCATAATTACGGGCATTTTGTGAGAGGTAATCGCTAGAGTATGTGCATATATATATTACTGTTTTATTGAAGTAACTCTAAAGTTAATCTGGCACGTGGACTACTGTTATTCATCCTTTTTTGCTTGACCTCTCTCGTTAGTAGTTATAGGGCCGATCAAAGCCCTATAACCTTAAAATGGTAATCCTAGTTCATATCTACAGTGATACTCCATATAATCTTTTGAGAACTTTTGATAAGCATCCCAAATACATTCCATAAATTCTCTTTTCATAGCTATAGATATTCTATTTGAAGAGAGTTTATTAACCATTCCGCATACTATTCTAATACGGACATCCAGAGTAAACTTAGTATCTTTACCAATTCTTTGAAGTATATTAGTATCAAACCAATATATTATGTGTCTAACAGATTCATGAGTTTTCTCTAAATTTGTATAGACCCACCATGATGCTCTCCAATGAAATGATTGATACTGTTTACCCCACGGAGTATATACTCTGTTAGTAAGACTGTATAATACCATTTTCCTTTTTGATTTCTCTAGCTATCTTGCATATTACAAGTTGTGCTTGTGCAGCTGACCAACCTGTCATACTCATGATATATACTTTAGTACTCATAGCACCTCTACCTGGAATAGAGGTGTCTACTTTATACCTTTCTTTAAAAGTGTGATACATAGCATCATCAATGCTTGGCATCTTCGCACCACGCATAGAACGTAGTTCTATAGGTAGTTGACATACATCTGAGGATTCATAAGGATAAAACACATACATCTCTGGATGTGCATATATACTTTGAATCTCAAGAGATTCTTCCTTTACTTCTCTGAATTTTGCTTTTTGAAAAGCATCATTCATAATAATCGCAGAAACTATCCTTAAATGAGGAGTTTCACCAACAACAATTGCTAGAAGTTCGATATCACTTCCAACCACTTGATATACGCCTGGTTCATTTAGTCTCATGGTTTATTGATTTCTTTTTTAAAGTTATCTACTATACCAGATACTTGATCCATAGTTAGTTGTGGATATTTATCCATTACTTTACCTATTGCTTCAATATCTGATTTGCTTTCGTTCAACATTTTCTTGAACTCTCTCTCTTCTTGTCTGGAGTCAAACCAAACCCACCAAGGTACTACGCGCATTGATATTCGTATTCTTTAATTTTGTTATTCAATAGCTCCCATTTTTCCTTGTTGATATCAGTTGCTTCTACTAAGTAGATGATATCACAAGATGCTCTAAATACACCACGAATGTAGTTCATTCCCTCTTTATAATGATATTTATTCTTATAAATTCTGGGAACATTTGCATGTAGACGAGTTATTAACTCTGTCTTCATCTTCAGTTCAGTTGCAGCTTTCTCCCAAGATTCTGGTAAGTTCTGCCTAATAAAATTCATTAATCCCATTTCAAATTAATTTATTGATTAAACTTAATTTAATTGTAATAAGGAGCAGATTCGAACTGCTCTCCTCTAACCTTATCAGTGTTAGCGCTTCTATTCCATATAAAGCTACTTATTTCCAGCTTTCTACGACATTAGCTTAGCCGTCTGGTTTATCTCACGCTGCTAAGCGTGTATAATCCATTACATAACTTGTATTGCCAGTTATCTGCTTATTGACCTATTCTACTTCACATTGTTGCAATCAAAACCACAATACCCCAAATCTACCGTTCTAAGATTTAAGAACTTGGCGCACGGTAGAACACGATCAAAAACCCTAGTTCTTTTCCTTAGTATATTGCTTTGAAGCTCTAGGTGAGCGTGGAGTATGAGGGAGTCGAACCCTCGTCTTACAACTGATCCATAGACCTAACAGTCAATTGTGACTATGTAGGCGACCAAACCTACATAGCCTTTGGTCTTTTAAATTATTTTTTAAATGCCTTGATAACCTGTCTTGGAAGTATAGAATACCTTTCGGCTTCTATACGGCATGATGTCTAGCATCGCACTATTCCAAAAATGCCGACTTGATATCATAAGAATGCTATTGCATAATATACTCAAAGAGTATAGAATCTGTATTTATATATTGCGCAATTTATATATACATCCTCATGATCTTAGGCACATGATCAGTGGCACGTTGTCATAATGTCCTACTCTGGCATCGGTTGTATTACTACACCTTACACTTGTTGTATGCATGTCAATTCATGCATGAGCTGCATCTTCTGGTACCTAGCACATAAAATGTCGTCACCACCTATTAGCTACTTTCTCTAGTTAGGTTATATAGTCAGTATTTCTACTGCTAAAACACTATACCTGGACTATGCGCGGAGAATTAAAGGGACAACAATTGTCCATCCCATCTCCAATCATAACGGGCTTTCGGGTACTGGTTAAGCAATTTGTTTTGCTGTTCCTGATACCATTTGTCAACTTCACGAAGAAGATTGTTAGCCTCTTTGTAGAGCTCTTTACAATCCTTCAGGTAGTCTTCAATAGTGATGCCGCCGTTACGCAGTTTGTCATCTTTTTCAGAGAACTTCTTCAAGTAATTGAGTTTGACCTCTTTTTCCTTGTCGGTCTTTTTCATACTCAAATAAGTTGCAAGACGAGTATATTCACTCTTCAGAGTTACGTCAATATGACGTTCTGTGAGTTCCTCTTTACGTTGTTTTGCAATCTTTTCAGCAGCAGCTTTTGCAACATCTTCTGTTACAGTTGAGCCATTGTTGATCACTTCTTCAACGTTCTCTGCTGATACTTTTGTAATATCAGCTACTTTTACTTCTTCTTTTGCCATTTTTTGATAATGTTTAAAGATTGATACTATTGTTAATTAATCTCGAGTTATTTACTCTTCTTTTTTGCAAGATATTCTTTACGAAGACGTCTCTTGCGTTGGTTACATGATTCACGTTTACCTGCTTTGACAAGTTTACGATTCTCATATGCCTGTTCTCTTTTCCAGCTATTTTCACGAATGAGCTGTAAATAGATAATCTCACGAGCTATATTAGCTTCTGCTTTAGCTTTATGAGCATTGATGCGTCCTTGAATTATCTCTTTTGACACACCTCTTTTTCTCATTTCTGAGATAATTCTTCTTTGTCCCATATTTTTGATAATTTGGTTTTAGAATTAAAAAAAAGAACTGTTCTGTATATTCCTATCTCTTATTCTACAGATAACCCCTATCCTTCTCTCCCTTTATCTGTAGATTTACAGATTGCCGTTGAATAGCCATTACATAATAATATGTATTAGGGTTTTGGTATATTTACAGTTCTTTCGGGTTGATTGGAATCCACCATACTAACAATTTAATTAGTAATATATAACAGCGGGCAGAGGCTCTGGCGGAACCTCTTGCTTGTTATTCGTTGCCATTCTGAGTTTACACTCAAGATCACATTCACTACAGTTGATAATATTATCTTGTGTAGGACATTCATTAGAAATCATACTTTTTTGCGATTATAAGGTTCCATTTTCTTATGCTTAGGACGTTTTTTGTATTCCGTCTTAGTTTTTACTTCTTTCTCCTTATTTTTTCCCATAATTAAAAGAGTTTTAACATACCATTGATTTCTCTCAAATAATATGGAATATTTGAAAGATGTTTAGCTTCAAGAACTTTCTTACAAGTAGGTTGTAATCTTCCAGCACTTATCAGATATTTAATCATATCTGTATTTTGCTGACGAATATCCTCATCATTGAGGAATCGTTTTACAAATTCTACTTTAAATAGACCTTCGTTGCTGAAGTTCACAGGATTACCTATTTTTGTGATAATATTATCACAGAATATAGATGTAAGTTCTTCAAGATTTGGCTCCTTAGTAGTCATTGTTTCTGCTTTTGATACTAATATTTTAGCTACATCAACATCTTCGAAATCAACAATCTTTAAATTGTCTGATTCTATTTTTATGTGTTGAGTCATAGCATTAGCAATGTCCCGAATGGTTACATCTTTACGGGCATTACTAACATAATCGCCTTCAAATAAAATTACTATTGCTTTCATAATTATTGATTAATTACTTTTATTTCTATTTCATACTCATCTAATTCTGCCTTAATATCATCAGTAGATGATTCAGACTGAATTTCAAAGTATGGACATAATTGAACTTCTTCACTTGGTTTGCTTCTAGCTATAGCTTTTGCTACAGATATAGGCATACCTAAGATTTTATTTAATGCTAACATATTAGCATAAAGATGACCAGTATGTAGAATCATACTAGTAATGTACCTTTTGGATTCCTTTTTCATTTTTACATAGGCTTTAAAATTGTTAGTTAATAAATATGACGACGTCTGTATACAGCACTATATACAGAATAATTTACCGCAGTGCTACGGAGATTTGAGACTAATACTATAAAGCAATAGCGCTCTATTGCACATCTGTTATTAAAGAAATCATTTCCACATATTACTATGTTTAATTTAAACCCTCATATGTTTTAGGATTGCTCCAGAGTACATACAGAAATAGCTGTCAAACTAAATCTTAGAACTCACCTGATTTTTACGTCCGCACGATCATAGATATGTTCCTACACCTTGGACTCAATCGAATTATGTAGGCCTAATTCTCTCGACAAGACATATCTATTTACGCCCCACAGGCTTGTCATTTTCTGAAGACTAGTCTATTCTCACGAACAAACTAGTTGTGTCGAAATTTTTAAACCATTTCTATGCAAAATGCTTCAAAAAACTGTAATAACTTGTTTTAATTATTACTCTCTAACGCTTTAGAGAATCACGAGGATTCTTCACAGAATCCATTGGGGTAATTATATCACGCTGAATGACTGCGCCTTTAAGTACATCTTTAAAATGCTCTTTGTTTGATTCATATATATAAACAATGTCACTATTCGACAATGATGTACCATGAGTCATGAGTATATCAATCAAAATAGCTTCAGGCATTGCTAAAAATATACTATCAATGCGCATTCCCTCTCTTATGTCTTCTCTAAATTTAAGAACTTCCTGTATGGTTAGTACAGGTTCTACTGCTTTCACAGTATCAATGCAAACTGATTCGTCTTCTGACGTAACAATTTTAGCAATAGGTTCATGACACACAAACACTATTACTCCAGTAGCTATCATAACTGCAATGGCTACTAATAACCACCAAAATCCTTTTGATGATTTTCTTACTACAGGATATTGATTATCTTCCATACTCAATCCTCCAGTTCATCTAGTAGTTCAGATACTACGGACGGAGTCTCGATGATATCGAACTTCTCACCGCATATTGATACTAAACTTCCGTTACTATTTCCACAGCAGTAATCTAATGATACTGCTGTGAATGTTAACTCTTTTCCGTCCACTGTATGGACTGTAGCAGATCTTTTTTTTCCCATTTTGATAATGTTTTTAAAATTAATAATTATTTAATAGTATCACCTACAAAGTATACATTCATATATAAATAATCTGTAATATATGCTTTGTATTCATCTCCAGTAACAGGATTTACTAAACGTATTACATATGTATCTTCATCTTCTTGATATTTATCAGATACTACATAATGTTTAAACCTCATTTGCAAATCCACAAAACCATATGGATCTTTAGGCTCCCAGTTCTTTAGTATATAAATAATAACTACTATAGTTACCATTACTACTAATAACTTGCTTGTTGAATTAAGAATATTACTACTCCTTCTTATCATACTATTTGTTGATTTCCTTCCATAATTCAATTCCTTCATGTATTACTAGGAAAACAACATAAATTGCTCCTATAAATAGAAGTAAATTGAAAAATGTTGTCATTATTTATTTTAATTTGTTAATACTGTTAAATAATTTAAATACATTAGCTTCACATGCAAACTAGGAAGATTTGTTTTTAACATGTTACTAGACTCTATCACCACGATGAGGTTGTATTTATTGATAAAGAAGACTACTACAATACCTTATTAGACTCGGATTTTACATGTAGTAGTCGGGAATACGTGACAGGTATTAATATATATCAAATGTGTAACCATTTTCAATAAATAAGCCTTTTATTTTTTCTACGTCAAGATCTTCTAGTCTACCTTCGTATACTAACTTCAAAGGAAATATTAGAGCATCTTCTTTGATATATGTATCTACTATGTCTTTAGTTGGTTTCAGTCCTAAACCAAATTCTTTTACCAGTTTTAATATCTGTAATTTGGTTGTTATATCACCAGTAATACATACTGTTGGTTCTTTAGTTTCACTTCTACCCGTTATTAAAACAGATAAGAATGCATCAATAGCTGGTTCATTAGAAAATGTATCTAATGCTTGAGCTAGTTTTTCTTTAGTTATTTGATTACGTTCAAATAAACTTTCAAGTACATAATTTTGAATTGAGTTCATATAATAATGTTTTAATTAGTAATCAAATAAAATAAAGTAAGCGCATTATATTCGCCCTCATGATTTGCAGTCATGCGCAATAATAACTATGCTATTCTCTTACTTTAAATAATACTTATTGTCAGTTAGTATTATACTGTCAAGCACCATGTTAACACTACTTATGGTTAAGAGTATTTCTCCCTACTTGCTTAGGATTGGTTGCTCATTATAAGGGTTGCACATCACAGTGAACCTAACTGTGACCCCTTACCACGTGGATTATTTAACTATTAAATATCAATAATTTACTGTGCATATAAGTTAAAGATAAATAATAATTAATTACTTTGACTCTGCATTGTCCACCGACTTGTCACGGCCTTTATTGGTTGCATTAAAGTAATAATACATGTGAAATTACACTATCTTCACAGACCGTATAATTAAATCAAAAATAATATTATGAAAGATCTCTCGCTAGAGATGCATTTTACACCTAAAACCTGAACGCAAATACACGAGTTTTCATATATAGTTGGGTCTATATAATAGGGAACTTTTATTCCCACCTCTGCGCCTTCATCAGGAAACTGGTGCCCTCAATGTCTTGGGAAGTTATTGAGTTTTTTGTTTATCAAATTATATTAGTTGTTATTCCTTTTCTTTTAAATAATAGTATATAATTATACATATTATGATTATTCCTCCTGCAAATTGTATCTGTGACCATTCCATATTATGAAAGTTTCTATTTTAATTATGTGTTGTTATTGATAATAAAAGAAAGTCACTCCGAAGAGTGACAATCTTTTATTAAACTATAGCTCCTTGTGGTTGCTGAGGCTGTTGTACGAATGCTGGTTGCTGTTGTACGGTTTGTGGTTGTACAGTAGCTTGTGCTGGTTGCTGAACTGTTGCGTCTCCCATTACATCATCCTGTGGTGCAATTACTGGTGCAGTTTGTGGTTGTACGTACTCACAGTAGTTGCTGAATTGAGCTACTCCTAATTCATTTACACTGAATCCTGGGCGATAAACTATTTCATTGCCTAAGTCTTCGTCTCTTCCGAATATTGTAAATACACGGATAGATGTGTAAATAACTGGCGCAGAACCGTCTGCATTCATTACTTTATGACCTGCTGGATAAGCTGGTCTGCCTTGTGGCGCTAATGCTGTTGGTTTACGTGCTGCAACTCCTACAAGATATTTCTTGTAAAAAGGTGCAGGTGCAATCCATTCAGCCCATGCTCCATTAAGATATGCTAACTCATCAGGTAATGGTTGGTCTGCTTGTGCAGTTCCTCCATTCTGTTGAGATAACAATGGTTCGTACATTCTGATGATTGCTTCATCAAATACTGGTGGTAATGAGCCAGCTGCTGCTGCCCATACTCCTGCTGTTGGAATTAATGATGCAGTCATAAAACGACGTTTTCCGTCTGGATTAATAGTTGCGTCAATTGTACCGTCAGGTTTTTGTCCAACTTTCTTAATTTGAACATTCATTAATTTGTAACGTGCCATAATACATGTATTTTAATTGGTGAATAATCGAAAAGCTATATATTGGTCTGAATGACTAAATAAAGGGCGAAGAAAAGGAAGGAAAAGAGTGAGGAGGTGTATAGTATATCGTTAGGAACATGACCGGACCCCAGTAACTACATTCTCAATTCTCCATTATTTCTTCCTCTTCATGCGTCCCCAATTCTTGGTAGGTGTGCTTGACTTGCCCCTGTGCGCAGCTTTAAGCTAGCTTATATAGGCTACACTATATATTCTATCTCAAGCTATAAAATACAATAAAAAGGGCAGCCACTAAGGACTGCCCAAGACTAATCTACCACAAATACAAGAATCTTGAAATGCGAATGACTAGCCCACTGAAAGCTATACCTACTCCCCACCTCCATACTGTCAACCAAGCATGAAAGTCATATACTTCTCTTGCTACCATAATAACAGGAGTAATGCACATTACAAGAATGCCTAGGTTAATCAGTATAGTACCAGCATCTTTCAACTTCAACAGTTTTTCACTCTGTTTCATAAACAAACCTAACACCGTCCAGTTAACACTGTGCACTTCAAGGTCATACCAACTGTTAGCAACAGAGGCTGAAATGCCCCTGTTAGCTAGATTGTGAGGATGAGTCCTCACCACAGATAGCATCTATCAATGCATCTGTGAATTCATCTTCAATGTACTCCATAATTAGTAAAGTAATGTGTAATAGAACTGTGCAGCAATCACCTGAGCATCAACAACTAGGTTATCAGCTCTAGATGCAGCGTTAGCCATAGCTAACTCAAGATTGAATTCATTCATGATAGTGAAGTATTAAGTTAAGTAATAGTAAGTAGCATTCTTGTGTGAGACCCTCCTAAGACACACCAAACCACATCAAGTACTCGACAAGATGTACGACTTTGCTCGGAACCCGAGTTCTTACCTCCATAGGCGCAAAGTGCCGCATGCGAATGCTACTGGGGACTTCCCCCAATTTTTGATAGGAGGGGATGACTTGGTGTACTACTCCTCACACGCACAACCCCTCTCTAAATTTTTATCCCCCAAAAATTTTTATAATATTTTTTGTTAAATAATGTTAAATTTCTGTAGTTAAATAGCTTTAAATATTGTTAATAAATGTTAAAGGAATGGGAACCAAACACATATATGAGACGTTATAAGGGGAGTAAGAGGGGTAGTAGTACTTACTAGTTACTGTAATCTAAAGTAAGAGTATTGGTTTTAACTACTATTATACCCTTACTTTAATAAACACATATGAATACAAAAGTAACTAGAAAACAAGTAGAAGAAGCTAGAAATTACTTATATAACATTAATACACAATTAGGTATGACACTATACGATCCAGAATTAGCAGAGATAATCAAGAATAGAGAAGTAGTAGAAATTCAAGGTAACAGATACCATATAGAGAGTTCTCCTCTAGGTACTTGTGATGGTTGTTGCTTTATGGGTAAACAATGCCCACAAAGAGCTGTAACATATTGTACTTCAAATGGAGGAAATATTATAGTAGAAGCAGAACCAAATAAGAAATAATACGTTATAGTTAGAAACTAAGTAAAAAAGAATATGGAAGATAAAGTACTAGAAACAGTAGTTAATGGCATTAAGTGGGAAGTATTGAAGGATGTGTTGGTTAAACCACTGCCTGCAATTATGGTTACTAAGGAGTTTACAGAACAAGTACCTAATGGTAAAGTAGATGAAGATGGTTTCAATGAGTATGATACTAAGACTGAAACCAAGGAAGTAGAATCTGATTGGGCTACAGGTATTGTGTTACAGATTCCTTCACACTTAACAGATGTCAAATTTAAGGTTGGTGATACAGTTGCTTATAATAAGAAGTTTGCAATGTATTTTGATCTACTAAAAGATACGCAATTGGTGAAACCTTATGACATTATTGCCGTTAAGTAATATAACAATCTAATTAAATTTTTCATAATGGAGAAGGCTCGACTTAGGTCGGGCTTTCTTTTTATATGTTAATTAATTGTTAACAAATGTTAAAAGCTATTAACAATTATTCACAACTAACGTTTTATAGGCATATGGAAAAATTAATAGTAGTGGGTCTCTGCTTTTCCATGATATGGCTTGCCGTATGGGGACTCAGTGATAAAAATAAGAAATAATATGGAATATACATTTAAGAAAGATTTCGGCTTTTTCAAAGCAAACGATGTACTTACTTGGGATGAGGATCTTAATGCTTTTACTATGGATGTAAAAGAAGACAATAGTTTCAGATCTGCTATGATTGATGAACATACTGTTGAAGGTTTATATGAAGAAGGTATATTGACAAAGGTTAAACCTAATATTGATAAGATCAGTGCTACAGTTAAATTCATTGACTCTTTACTTAATCAATACGAAGATGATTACAAAGAAGTAATGCAGAAGTATAAAGAAGGTAAAGTTCAACCGTGCGTTAAAGTAGAAGCTGAAACAGTATACTTCAATCTTACTAAAGTATTAAATAAAGTTAGAGAAGAATTGACAAATGAATAAATTGGTTAAGAGTGTATCTAAAACCGATTTGTTAAAGGAATTCTTAAAAAGCCTTAATGGCATACTTGATCTAACAGATAGAGAATTGGAGTTGTTAGCAACTTTCATTGACTTAGATGTTAACACTCCAAAACTCCCCAATATCCACAAGAATGTGATATCTACTGAAAATAGAAAGTATATTAAACGTACTCTGGGTATTACTCCAGATAACCTAAGTAGATACATATCTAAGTTTAAATCTTAGGGGATACTGATGAAAGGGAAGGCCGAGGATGAAGTGTTTGTGAATAAGGCTCTAATTCCTGAGATAATAGGTGATAGAGTACAAATCACAGTGATTCTAAAAGTAAAGAAAGATGAAGATGAGATCGTTGATGCTTGATGCAGGTTCAATTATACTATGGAAGGAATATAATCCTATTCGTAAGTTATGGAGTAAAGTAAGAAGAAAAACGCTGCCATTTAACCGTTTTACTATAGTAGGACAAAAGACGGAGTTACTTACTACTGATAAACTTGAGAATGTAGTAGTTTACGAACCGATCAGAAAGTATAACAAATTAGAGAGTAACAAACTTATGACTATTACTTTTGGATTAGGTTCCTCAAAAGAATGGAATGAAGTAGTTACTATAATTAATATAGTACGACCTAATACACTGCTTGTTACTAGTAGTATTGATAAGTGTAAGTACTATAAGAGAGTAGAATGGAATGAGAAACTAGACGAGTATATATACTAAACTCAGTAATAAGTATAACATACCATATCAAGTAGTAGAAGTAATATGCAATAGTCCTTTCAAGTTTGCTAATAAAGCAATAACAGAACTTGATCCCAAACCAGTTATGATGGCTTACTTAGGTAAGTTTAAAGTAAAGAGAAGACATGAAGAAGACGCCAAGAGTAGACAGATACGACCCGATAATATACCCTCGTAAATTATGGGTAACAGGAGATGTAGTTGGGTTAAACAAGATTTTTAAGTTTAATAAGTTAGATAATACTAAAGAGGAATGTGCATCAGCTTATGATGAGCTTGTAGAAGAATATAACACTACTAAAGATGGATGGCTTACTTGTCCTGTAACACATAAAGCAACTGGTGAATACGGAGCCTTAGTAATAATAATGGATAGTAGTATAGAAGCAGGTGGTGAAGCCCACGAAGCAGTACATGTAGCTGATTATATATTTGACGAATTAGGAATGTATACACAGTCATTTGCAAATCATAATGAACAATACGCATACTTGGTAGGTTGGGTAGCAGGATGCATAAGTAAAACACTAGTAAATATAAAGAGAGAATATGACACACGAAGAGAGTCTGATGATGTGGAAGCTTGAGATGGAAAACTTCAATAAGAATATTGGGTTGGCTTCCAAAGATATGAAAAAGATGTACAGCATACTTGATACTGTAATTAATGAAGGTATTGTTACTTATGAAGACTTTACTAATGATATGATTGATGAACTTACTACTCTAATGGTAGAAGAAGGGAAATCAGGAAATGGACAGAAAGATAGAGCTACTGAGATTGATATCATATGTAAACGTTTAACTGAGAAGTATGAAGCAAAACATAAAGAAGGAAAGTCTGGAGCAGGAGATACAGAACTTTCAGCAGATAATACAGAAGTATCAGACAATGAAGAGTTACTCGAATCCGAATGTACCGATGAGGAGAGCAATGGAGATAGTACAGAGATTAAATAAAGAGAAGTATTTAGGTTATAGAATTGATTGATTATGGTAAAATATTGTGCAAAAGTAAATAATGCTAATATCTACAAAGTAGATTTTGAGAAAGAAGAATTCGAGTCTGTTAGTCACTTCAGTGATATTGACTATCGTTATATTATGCCAGAAGATGGTATCTTAGAGATAACTGATAAGAATGGTAATAAGAAATCTATTGAAGTAAAACAGTATGATCTGCTACTTAAGATGTACAGTACTACTGGTGACTATGACGATAAAGAGTTCATAGTGATAGATAATCCAGAATTGAAGGACTATTATCGTAGAAGAATTGAGAGACTGGAAGCTGATAGAAAAGCAAGAAAAGTGACAACAGAGGAGAGATGTTGTTGCGATTGTGAACCTGTAGAAGCAGCATAATGGAAAAGATACTGGTAAATAGATATGGAGAAGCTATTAGTTTTAACACTGATCTAAATGCTATTACTCCAATGTTAGCCAACATTGATTGCCATATATACAAAGCTGAAACAGACGGGCAAGTAATTACTTCAGATGAAGTAATAGACATTAAAAAAGGAGAATTCGCTCTTGTTTGTGTATGCTGGAATAATGGTAAGAATGTTGTAAAAGCCATTGTAATATCAGATCCGGCAGCCATACACGACTTAGGAGAATGGTACGAATTTGAATTAAATAAGTATAAGTCAAATGAATCTCGTTGATATAGTAGGAGGTAAGGTTGTAATACACCCAGATCTGTATTTCATACCAGCATTCAAAAGACTATACGAACATGATACTTCGGAAGACAAAGTTCATCAAGAGCTTGTTATTACTTATATAGTACTTATGCATAAGTGGAGTAGTCCATATAAGAAGAGTATGGATGCTCATACTAGAGAAATAAGGCTCAAAGAACAAGTATTTGAAGATCCAAACTATGAACTTACTGAGGAAGAAAAGGTAGCTGAACAGGAGTATATAGATTGGCAGAATACTAGAATACTAAAGATGCTAGACGCTCAAATGAACAAATTAGACTCAGTTACTAAGTGGTATGAAGAGTCATTAGATGATTGTTTGGATGAGAAGAAGATCAAAGATCTACTAGCTGGAATGGGTTCTACAGCAAATACTATTAAGAGTATAGAAGCATTAAAATCTATGGTTCAAGCTGAGGAATTAACTATGGGTAAAGTAAAAGGAGACGCCAAGGTTAATCCTTATGAGTTGGCAGGATAATACAGTAAAGAACAACATAAAATAAACAACACGTTATAAGTGTTATAAATTTAGACTAAATATGAAAAGAATGATTATTTCGATTGATGCAACACAAGGTGCAGAAAAATTTTGGGAAGAAATTAATGAAGCACACGAAGCTATAATGAAGGCGAAAAAGCCTTCATTGTGGCAAAGAATTAAATCTTGGTTCTAAGCCAAAAGGTCCGACGGGGACGGACAACAAATATTCCCCGGCACGGGAGAGTGGCGGAATGGTATACGGCAGTAGATTGACGGAAGCGCCCTAAAGTCGTCGTTAACAAAGCTCTTGGGTTTGAAAGTTCGAATCTTTCCTCTCCCGCTTAATATTGCCCTATGGTGTAATGGTTAGCACAGGAGGCTCTAACCCTCTTAGTCTGCGTTCGAGTCGTAGTAGGGCTACCAATTAAAAAATTTAAGTATGGAATCTAAATTACGTGGAGTAAAAGCAATAGTAGAAGTACAAGACGAACTGTGCTGGATTTCTAAAAAAGAGTGGGATCTTTATCACAAGTGGAAAAAGGAACAAGAAAGTAAATTACCTAATTGGGGTAAACTTATATATGGAACTAAATAAATGGTAGACTTCAATAAATAGATAAAAAACAGCAATAAGTTTAGACAGCCGGCTCTGAGATTTCTCGAAGTCGGCTCTTATTGTTAGTACCCAGAAGGTACATCAGAGTACTTTAAATACTGGGACGAATAGATGGATAGATGTAAATATGGTTATACAGCTGATGATGGAGATTTCATCAGTGGGTATAACTATTTTTATTTAAACTTCTGTCCTATTCAAAGAATTATCTATACTACTATAAATAATCCAGATGGATCTACTAAGATAAAAAAGACACGTGATCTATAGTTTCCAGACTTCTACGATTACGACTATTACTTCTTTCAAGCAGTAGAAGATGCTGAAGGAGAAGGTAAACACTTATGTGCATTAAAGAGTAGACGTAAGGGTTATTCTTATAAGAATGCAGCTATGGCTTGTCGTAACTATTACCTGTTTGCTGGTAGTAAAACATACATATATGCTAGTAATAAACAGTATTTAACAGAAGACGGTATTCTTACTAAAGCATGGGACTATATGGACTTTATAGATAAGAATACAGCTTGGGGTAAGAAAAGATCTGTTAATACTTAGATGCGTAAACGTGCTGGGTTCTTTACTAAAGATGAGTATGGTAATGAGATAGAATTAGGTTTTAAGTCAGAAATAATTGGTGTTACTCTAAAAGATAATCCTGACGTAGTTCGTGGTAAAGCTGGTAAATTAATTATCTTTGAAGAAGCTGGTTCATTCTCAGAACTAGGTGCCGCATGGCAGATTGCTAGACCGTCTGTAGAACAAGATGGTATGGCATTCGGTACTATGATTGCATTCGGTACAGGTGGTGACGAAGATAGCCATTTTGAGACTCTTAAAGATATGTTCTATAATCCAGATGGTTATAACTGTATAGGATTTGATAACATATGGGATGAGACTCCATCAGATAAAAAGTGTGGATTCTTTATACCTCAGTATACTAACATGGACTTCCGTGATGATGCTGGTAACAGAATATACATGGACAATGATGGAAATACATTACGTAGAAAGTCAGTAGAGTATATATTAGCTGAGCGTAGAAAAGTAATAGAAAATGCTACTAACTCTGTAGCAGTAGATAGATACGTTGCAGAACACTGTATAACGCCCTAGGAAGCGTGTTTGGAGTTTGGTGGTAACATATTCCCTAAAAAGGAATTACAAGAGCAATTAGCCAAAATACGTATCAATAAGAGCCTTAGTAATATGAAACAAGTAGGTGATCTAGTATGGGAAGCAGATGGATCACTTAAATGGGTTATTAAGAAACACGGCGATATTACGCATTATCCTTTGAAAAAAGACGATGATCCTACAGGTTCAATAGTAATATGGGAACACCCAATGAAAGATGCTCCTATAGGACTATACATATTAGGAGTTGACCCATATGACCACGATTAGTCTGGTACTAACTCATTAGGATCTACATTCGTATATAAGCGATTCTAGGACTTTGAGAACTATTATGATATAATTGTTGCTGAATATACTGGACGTCCGTCAACAGCTGAAGAATACTATGAAAACCTACGTAAACTAGCAGTATACTACAATGGTAGGATAATGTATGAAAATGAGCGTAAAGGTTTATTCCCTTACTTTACTGCTAAGCATTGTGATTATTTATTAGCCGATCAACCTGATATTATATCTGATATAGTAGGTAATACTAAAGTATAGAGAAAAAAAGGTTGTCATATGAATAAGTAGATCAAACAATGGGGTGAAGGCCTAATCAAAGATTGGCTAAACGAAGAACAAGCACCTGGCAAGAAGAACCTACATAACATACTATCAGAGCCGCTATTAGAAGAACTTATAAGCTATAATGACACTGGAAACTTCGATAGGGTCATGGCGTTGATGCAAGTAATGATTTATAGAGAACAGCTCTATAATGTAAAGGTTAAAGAGAAGAAAAAAGAGAACAAGAATAGGATACTATTTGAAGGTCCTATCTTCACTCAAGAATGGTTTCATGACGATGAATCCATTGATAATCTAAAAGCATATATGTTTTAATTATGAATGAAGTTTGGAAAGATATTGTAGATTTTCCAGGTTATTAGGTATCTAATTTGGGAAGAGTAAAATCCACATTACGTATAGTAAGTGTAAATGATGGAAAACGTTCATATACTTACACTATACCGGAAAGGATTATGAAACTTTCTGTAAGAGGTAATTATCTATGTGTAACGTTATGTTTATATGGAAAACATATAAATGCTATAGTTCACAGATTAGTGGCTAAAGCATTTATACCAAATCCATATGATTATCCTGAAGTTAATCATAAAGATGAAAATAAGCTAAACAACAATGTGGATAATTTGGAATGGTGTACTAGGCACTATAATAAAAATTATGGTACTGGAAACATTAGAAGTTCAGCCGCTAGAAGTAAAAAAATATTACAAATCATAGACAATGGTTATGTGGAATGGCCAAGTATAAATGCTGCTGCTAGAAATTTCGGTGTAACTAGTGCTTCTATAAGTTCAGCATGTGAACGAAAACATAAATGTTGTAATTATTATTGGCAATATAAGATATGAGAAATATAAATCAAATGCCCATTTAGAAACTACCGGCAAACAAAAAGACAGAAGATTGGAAATAGGCCAATATTGATTACATTATAGGTAGAAGTATGGGAGGTTCTAGAAATGGCAATAACAGAACTCGCAAAGAGGAAATGTAGACATACTATGATCTTTATAATAGTATATACAATGAGAAAGATCTAAAGTATGTTACTAATCCATTTAAGCAATAGGATGGATTTCCTGCAATGGCATAGGACTATAATATAGTTAAGCCTAAGATTGACCTACTATTAGGAGAAGAAACAAAAAGACCATTTAACTTCAAAGTAGTACGTACTAGTGAGATAGCTACTAGTGAGATGTAGGATAAGGCTAAAGAACTCCTTATTCAGTACATACAAGCTACTATTATGAGTAAGTTAGGTCCAGAAGAACAAGCTAGATATCAGCAAGCATTGCAGTCTGGTGAGATTATGCCTCCTGAATAGATACAGAAATACATGAGTAAAGACTATAAGGATATAGCAGAGATAACTGCATATCATAGTTTGAATTACTTGAAGAATAAACTTAATATTACACATGAGTTCTATAAAGGCTGGAAGGATGCACTAATAGGCGGGGAGGAGATCTATTACGTAGGTATACAGAACGGTAATCCTTGCCTAGAGCGCATTAATCCTATTTACTTTGATTACGATACAGATACTTCAGACTTAGAATATATCCATGACGCTCAATGGTGCGTATATGAGATGAAATTATCTGCTACTGATATATATGACAGGTATTATGATAAACTGTCTGAAAAGCAGCTAAATTAGCTCCTAGACATGATGGATGATACGTCTAAAGGAGGGTTCAATCCTGAAGTAAGAAAGACATCGTTAGACTACCCACATATAAAGACTCATAGTATTAATGGGTTTACATCTAATCCGTTTGATAGTACTAATGCAATTAGTGTATGGCATTGTTGTTGGTAGTCATTTAGAAAGATAGCCTTTGTTACTATTGCAGACCCTGAAACAGGAGAACCAGTAGAATATATCGTAGATGAATCATACAATGAGACAGGTACTGAAATAAGCGTAGAATGGAAATGGATCATTGAGACATGGGAAGGATATAGAGCTGGAGATGACCTTTACTTTGGTATGGGTCCTATTGAGTACCAACACGTATCTGCTGATAATCCTAATGCACAAAGATTGCCATATACTGGAGTAATATACAATAATACCAATAGTAGACCTAGATCATTAGTAAGTATGATGAAACCATTACAGTACATGTATATTGTACTTTGGTATCGTCTGGAACTTGCTATGTCAAGAGATAAGGGTAAAGTAGTAAATATGGATATTACTTAGATTCCTAAGTCTATGAATATAGATGTAGCTAAGTGGATGCATTACTTGTCTGCACTTGGAGTTAACTTTATTAACCCATATGAAGAAGGTTGGGATATACCTGGTAGAGAAGGAGGTAAACCGTCATAGTTCAATCAGATCACAGCATTAGACCTTACTATGGCTAATACTATTGATCAGTATATAGCATTGATGGATAAGATAGAAGCCATGTTGTCAGAGATAACTGGTGTATCTAAACAACGTGAAGGTTCTATTTCATCTAATGAATTAGTAGGTAATGTAGAAAGATCTGTAGTACAATCAGCTCATATTACAGAGCCATGGTTTTGGGTTCATAACCAAGTAAAGAGAGAGTGTTTGATCATGCTATTAAATACAGCTAAGTATGCTTGGAAGGATAGTAAAACGAGTTTACAGTATGTATTTGATGATGCTACTAGAGCATTTATGACTCTTAATGATGATATGTTCTATGAAGATTTTGATATATTTGTAGAAGATACTACTAAGAATCAACAACAGATAGAAGCCCTTAAGAATCTTATGCAACCTGCCATGCAGAATGGTGCTAGTCTATTAGATATTGCTGAAATCATTACTCTGGACAATGTTACTATGATCAAAAATAGATTAGAGGAAATTGAACAGAAACGTATGGAACAACAGCAAGCTATGGAACAAGCACAAGCTGAACGTGAACAGTAGATGTTACAAATGCAGAATGAGGTTAAGGAAGAAGAGTTAATGATCAAAGAAGCAGAGATGGATCTTAAGAAATATGAGATTGACCAGAATAATGCAACTAAGATTACAGTAGCTCAACTTAATGCTTATAGAGGTTTGGAAGATCAAGATCAGAATGATAATGGTATTCCAGATACTATGGAAATAGCAGCACAAGCACTTGAAGAGAGAAAGCAAGCATCAGAAGAAGCTTCTAAACAGTTTGAGTTCAACGCTAAAATGCGTGAACAACAATTGAAGAAGGAGATAGAGGATAAGAAGATTGAACTTGAAAAACAGAAATTGCAAGCTCAAAAAGATATCCAAAAACAAAAAGATGATGCGGCTCTTGAAAGAGAAAGAATTAAAGCTAGAACAGCATTAAAGAATAAAGTAGCGGGAGAGAAATAATATGAGAGTAATACAGAATAAATGGATACCTTTTAAGGGTTATAAATATATAAATCTATTTGGCTTAATATTTACTAGAGATGCATCTAAAATAAATGCTAAAGAATATAATCACGAGAAGATTCATTTGAAGTAGATGCAAGAGATGCTGTGGTTGCCGTTTTACTTATGGTATGGAATAGAGTACTGTATTATTAGACTACTTAGATTCTTTGACAAGCAAGATGTAGTATATCACGATGTTAGCTTTGAAGAGGAAGCTCACAATAATGATGATAACTACACTTACCCTGAGACTAGGAAACATTATTCTTGGTTGAAATATTGTAAAATTAAAAGTTATAAGGAGGATTAATTATGGGATGCAAGAAAGGCGGAAAGAAACCTGTAAAGAAATAAGGTTATGAGGAAAGCAGAAGAAAGAGATGTAGTATTAGAGAATCTTCGAGAGAAATATCCTGAAGATTTTAATAGCGATTATAATTGTTACATCTGGTCCACATAGGGCTTAGACGAGAATAAGAAACCTATTGGTGAAGTTCGCTATTGGGCATGTGTCAAAGACAAATGGCTAGCAACAGAAACAGATCCTAATGGTAAAACTATCCTATTAAAAGGTTATGAAGACGCTAATAGATTGGATTAGCTTCTAGCTTTATTTTTTACATTATAATATGGACAGACAAGCATTTAAATAGAGAATGCAATAGTTGAAGTAGTACCGGGAGTAGAACCCCGGTAAGACTTACCTTGACTTTAAAAAGTATGCTGAAGGAGGAGAGATACCACCTAACAACAAACCTATAATTCCTGAAGAGCCTCAACACAGAAACAAAATGTCTGAGTATGACTATTTATCTGATGTTGCTAATGAGTCTAATCGTATATTTGAAAGTATAAATACTGTTCCATATAGATCTAGAGTTATTGCTGCTGATAAGACATTTGGTACTAATTATAATTCTACATACGATATTTTGGATGACCTGTATGAAAAAGATTACTTTAGTCTTCCAGAAATATCTGGTGAAGACATGGGTAATGTTACAGCAAGAATGTAGGCAAATGAATAGGCAGCCAAGAGATTTATTACTACTAGATAGGGAGCTACTCCTAGAGATTTCGAATTTAAAGTAAATGTTAATAGAAGAGGAGCTCCGGATGAACTAGCTACACATGAACTTAACCATTATACTGATTATGCAATTAGTAAACATAGTAATACTGCTGTAAACAATAATATGCTGCAGTAGTTAGAAGGTTCATTAAAAGAGGCAGATCCTACTTCTATTGACAGTAGAAGAAGATATTTACGTAGTGGTACTGAATAGAAAGCATACATGAATACGCTTAGACGTAGAATGCTAAATGATGGTACTATTAAAAATATTGATGATCAAGTATCTACTAAGTTGCTTAATAATTATATTAATCAACTATCAGATAGTGATTACATAAAGAAAGCTTATAAAGAGCATAAAAATATTAGCTCATACACTAAATGGTTTAATTCTATTCCATTACTAAGTGTAGGAGCCTTAGGTGTATATGGGTATGAGAATACAAACGAGTGATCACAAATTACATAGAGATGCATTAAAATATGCAGAAGCCGTACTTATTTAGGATAACTATACTAATAGTTTTATGAACTACGAATGTGTAGAAGATCCTAGTTTCGATAGTAAAACGTATGTAGCTAAACCCGAATATATGATAGGCATACATCCAGAATTTTCTCCAGATTTATCATAGGTTTAGATAGATAGCTTAAAAAATCCAGATTTATTTACTAAGGATGAGCTAATCAGAATATTGAACACATTTATATTAGAAAATTATGAATTGGAGATAATAGAAGATGAGCGACCTAATAGACATGGCACTGATAATGCCAGAATATCCGATTCCGAAGTATAAAGACGGAGGGATACATATCAAGAAAGAAAATAGAGGTAAGTTTAATGCCTTAAAGAAACGTACTGGTAAAAGTACTGAAGAACTTACACATAGTAAGAACCCACTAACTAGAAAGAGAGCTATCTTTGCTTAGAATGCTAAGAAGTGGAAACATAAAGGAAGAAAGAAAAAATAAATCTAATTATATATAATTATGGAAGAAATTACATTAAACGGTTTTGAAGTATTTGAAGACTTCCTGCCAGGAGCTAATGTACCAAAAAAAGAAACACAGCAGACTGAACAGGAAGAAGAAGTTATTAATCCGGATATAGATGCTGCTGGAGAAGAATTGACTGACGAGGAACTTGAAGCATTACGTAATCCTAAAAAAGACAAAGAAGATGATAATTCGACTAAAGAGGATGAAAAGGAGGACACGCCTGCTAAAAAGAAGACCGGGAAGGATAAAGAAGTTGAAAAAGATGATAATTCAACTGGAGAAGACGAGGGAAGTACAGAAACTGAAGAAACTGATGATGACACTAATGCAGTGAGCGCATTCTTCGGAGTAATGGCAGAGAAAATGGGCTGGGAACTAGATGAAGAAGATGAAGTTCCTTCTACTCCTGAAGAGCTTGTTGACTATTTTCAGTCAGTAATCGAAGAAAACTCAGTACCTCAGTATGCCAGTGAGGAAGTAGAAGCATTGGACAACTTTGTTAAGAATGGTGGCAATCTGAGAGATTACTTTGAGATTGACGGAGAATTAGATCTTGAAGAGATTAGTATTGAGGACGATGAAGTAAACCAGAAACTTGTAGTAAAAGAATTCTTGAAAGAAAAAGGATTTAATGCTAAACAGATTGAAAAGAAATTGTCCAAATATGAAGATGCTGGTTTGCTTGAAGATGAGGCTGAAGATGCTTTAGAAGCTCTCAAAGAGATCAAAGAGCAAAAGAAACAACAGCTATTGAAAGACCAAGAAAACCAAGCTAAGGCTGCTGCAAAGCGTCAACAGGAATACTTTAATAGCGTTGTCAACGAAATAAAAGGCATGGATGATATTCGTGGTATTAAGATACCAGAAAAAGACAAGAAAGCATTGTTAGAATATATCTTTAAGCCTGACGCCGAGGGTAAGACACAGTATTAGAAAGACTGGTCTAAGAGCGTAAAGAATTTGCTTGAATCCGCTTACTTCACTATGAAAGGTGATACTTTACTGAAAGCAGCTAAGAATGAAGGTTCTAATACTGCTATCAATAAGTTTAAGAGTAGTCTGAATAAGACTGGTGTAAGTAGGAGAACAAAGAAAACGGACAACACTAGCACTACAGATATGTGGAAGTCTTTTGCGCAACAGTTGCGTACAAATTAATAATAAACTAAATAAATTAAAATTACTAGTATTTTATGGATAATAATATTCTAAATAACTTAGTTTTATACAAAGGTAAATGGTTTTCAGACTTGATTGACACTGCCAAAATCAGTGCAGCTTCGCAATAGAACCCGTATCAGGTTGCTACCGTATTGTCTTATGTATTTGGAACTAAGGATAGCGGTTACAACACTTCCCTGGATATGTTGACAGGTGGTCTTGGTAACGTAATGACTATTGACCAACCGAGCTGGGAATGGAACGTAATGATTGATGCTGACAGAGCAGTAACTATTAGAGATGCAAGATGGAATGGTGCAGCTATTACTTCAGATTCTACACCGGGTCTGGGAAATACTCCTATCCAATTGTGGCTTGAAGATAACTGGTTCGGTCCTACTGCAATCTTGGAATTTGATGATAAAGAATACCAAGTACGTGTAGCAGGTGCTCCTTACCAAGATGGTAATCTTTGGGTGTACACTTGTTTCGTAGCTGATGGTCAGCCGTCATCTTATATTCCTGCAGATCTGTTGACTCCGGGTTGTCAAGTATCTCGTCTTGCTTCTGCTGTAGAAGAATACAGTGAAGAAGGTGATATCCTGAACTATAGTACTCATTTTAAAATGCGTAATTATCTGACGACAATTCGTATTAACTATGATATTACTGGTTCAGCTTATTCTACTGTAATGGCAATTGCATTGCAGGATCCGAAAACAGGTAAGAAATCTTATCTGTGGGCAGATTATCAGGAATGGAAAGCCATGAGAGAATGGTATAAGAGATGTGAAAGAATGTTGGTTTACATGAAAAATAATGTAAACAAAGATGGTTCTTGTAACTTGAAAGGTACTAACGGTCGTCCGGTATTTATCGGTGCTGGTTTGCTGGAACAGATTGCTCCATCTAACAGACGTTATTACACTGAATTGACTGCAGAACTGTTGGAAGATTTCTTGTTCGACCTGTCTTACAATGTACTTGGTACTAACGAACGTAAGTTTGTTGCCTTGACTGGTGAAATGGGTATGAGAGAATTCGACAGAATCCTTAAAGAAAAAGTTGTTAACATGAACTTGATTGATACAGTATTTGTAACAGGTTCTGGTGATAACCTTACTTTTGGTGGTCAGTTCAAAACATTCAAGATGACTAATGGTATTGAACTCACATTGAAATACTTCCCATTGTATGATGATCTGATGTACAACCGTAAACTGCATCCGGTTACTAAGAAACCGTTGGAATCATATCGTATGACATTCCTTGATCTTGGTAGACGTGATGGTGAAGCTAACATCGTAAAAGTAGTTCGTAAAGATCGTGAATTCGTTACTTGGACTACTGGTGGTGCTGTTCTTCCGTCAGGTTATGGTAAATCAATCAATACTCTGAGATCTAATGGTAAGGACGGTTATACCGTTTACTTCCTGGGCGAAATGGGTATCATGTTGAGAGACCCAAGAGCTTGTGGTGAACTTATCATGGAAGCAGAGTAATTTACACTCTGGAATCCAAAATAAAGGGGCCTTCGGGCCCCACCTAACTAGATAATCTAATATTTGATATTATGGAAGTAATCGTTAGAATCATTAAAACAAATCCTTGGACCGGGATTACTAAATGGCCCACATGTTTTGATTATGTTGGATCTTATTGGACAAGATCAGGTAATCGTTATACAGGTCTTACTGAAGAACAAGCAAGACGTCTAGAAAAAGAAATTGGTTATCAGGAAGGAGAACTCTCTCCAAATAGTAATTATTGGAAAACATTTGCATGTCAGATTGGTAAAAAAGATTTGATCTTGCACACAGAAAATCCTTACGATGAACTGCAATATTTGTTCCTTAAAAGTCATAAAAGAGTAGCTAACGGTCTTAATAACATTAAACCATCTAGTGACTATGTAATGATTAATAAGGATAGTGAAGCTGAAGAAGCTAACAAGATCAATAAAGTTAAACGTGATGCATATAGAGAGATGGATAAGATGTCTATTGAAGATATGCGTAAGTGTTTGAGACTGTATGGTATTAAATCTGATACTATGTCTAATGAGCTTATTGAAGCTAAGATGACTGAACAGATCGAAAACTCACCTAAGAACTTTATGATGAAATGGGTTGAAAACCCTAATAAAGAAATTCACTTCGTAATCGAAGAAGCTATCTCTAAAAACATTATTAGAAAGAATAGAGCAAACTATTATTTTGGAACAGACTTGATTGGTAATGGTCTTGATGATGTAGTTGCTTATTTGAAAGATAAAAAGAATAATGATATTAAGATGGCAATACTTAATGAAATTAAGTCTAAATAATGAATAATCGTACTGCACATATTTAGTTTAAAGTTATCCTTGATAAGAATGCTTAGGGGGTTGCCTTCGGTGGTGCTCCCGCATTTTTACCATAGGAAATAGACTTATTTCTTAACCAAGGATAGGATGAGATCATAAGTAATAAGATTAGTGGTAACAATGTACTTAAAGTAGGATTTGAAGGTTCTCAATAGAGAATATCAGAACTAGATGCATTAGTACGTACAGATAAGAATGTAACTGCTAATAGAAGCGAATTTAATGAATTCGTATTAGATAATGTGCATAAGGACGGAGAAAGACTTACTATATGGAGTGTAATGCTGAAGTATGGTAATTATCCTACTAACTGTTTACTAGTAGATCATAATACAGCTGGATTATTTAAGTAGACATATAATAATACTCCATGGGTAGAATACCCAGTATCTGCAATAGAGGATAATCAACTGTTAATATATGTTGATCCTATATTGATGGAAGATGAGTTATATAGACCTACAGATAATAAATATGCTGTTGATATTACTTATATAAAGAAGCCTACTCCTTTTGATTATACTAAGCCAGACGAAGAGCTAGATTTACCTAATGATGTAATGACTGAAGTAATAAACAGAGCTGTAGTACTGGCATTAGAGAATATAGAATCACAAAGAACTGCTGGAAAGTTATAGTTAAACCAATTATCTGAATAATTATGCGTGAGAGAGATTTTCAAATACAGTTTGAAAGATAGTTGTAGACTTTAATACCTGGGTATAATACTACTACTAAACTTAATTCAGATACTATCTTTTCATATATAAATCGTGCTAAAGATGAGTATGTGAAATAGTTGTATAGAGTATTTCAGCAGAATCAAGAGATAACTGATAAATTACGTACATTGGTAGATAAGACTATCTATACTAAATCTGACTTTATGGTAGAGGGTAATAGATGGTCAACTAGCTATCCAAATAACTATTTGTTTGCACTAGGTGAAGAAACATTTATTGATATTTATTCTAATGCTTGCCCATTGTTAGTAGTTAGAACCAGGGACGTATTAGAAGCTACCATAGAAACAGTAGACAGAATTCTAGAAAATAGTTTGTCAGAATACCACCTCCACCACAATCAAGCCAGACCTGTTCGCCTATATACGGAGAACAAGATAGTCTTGATTACTGATGGAAATTACGGTATTACTAAGTATATACTTACTTACTTAAGAAATGCAAAAGATTTAGGTAAGGATCTAGTGAAAGAATATACAGAGTTACCAGAAGTAACTCACCAAGAAATTGTTGATGCGGCAGTTAGACTATATCTGTCAGAAGCGGCTTCAACTAAATAGTCAGATAAATCTGACGAATAATAAACGCGTTCATGGGCGTGGAAATCTGAAATAAGGAAAGTAGTACATGAACAAAAAAGTTTACATGAGCGCACATTGTTAAACTAAATAAAATATATAATTATGCTTCAACATGTGGATTATATCCTAATTGGTAAAAATCTGCCGGCATCATATACAACTGCTGATGCTTTGAGTGCAGGCGACGTTGCTTTGTTCGACCAGAATAGAGCTATCATTAAGACTGCTGCTGATGCAGTTAATGCTACTTCTCTTTACGTAGGAGTTGCTCAAAATAAGATTAATGTAACTATGCCAGATGGTACAGTTGCTCAGAAAGCTAATATTAAATTCGGTAATGAAATCCAAAAAGCTTCTAAACCGAGTGCAGTTATTGGTGAATATGTAGCACCTGTTCAGGACAAAATTGTTATTACTTTGACTGACGCTACTATCGTTGCTGGTCATAGATATGTTCTGAGAATGGTTTACAAAGATATCTATGAAGCTCCGGGTCAGTTCACACATACTTATGAAGTATATGCTGATTCTGCTGATGCTGAAGCTTTGGCAGCTGCTATTGTTAAAAAGATTAACAAACACAAAAATCGTAGAATCCAAGCTCAGGCTTCTGCTGCTGTTATTACTTTGACAGCTATGGAAAAAGACGATAATGAAGGAGTTTACTCATTGAGTGAATACTCTGTAGTTAGCATGGAAGCTACCTTGTATACTACTGTTCCTGGTGCATTGCTGGCTAATCAGCCTACTGCAATCCCTGGTGCTACTATCGTTAAGACTCCTGGTAATCCTGGTAAAGGCTACTGGAAACAAGTACGTGACGCTGAAGTACGTTTCATGGGCTACCAAGGTCATGTATTTACTGGAGCTTATCCTGAAGTAGAGCAGGCTAGAATGGTAGAAGAAGGTGCAACTTACGACTACATTACTATCGAAAACGATAATTTGTATCTGAGTAACGATAACCAATATATCAAAACTACTCCGCTTACTACTGAACTGTATGTTAAGCATTCAAGTGGTTTCGCTACCTCTATCGTTGCTAAAGGTATCGAAGCATTTATCGCAGGTAAAGCAGCCTAATAATAAATTACTGTAATAACTAAGTGGGGCGGGTTGGATTATTCCTTCCCACTCCACTTTTTTTATTTTTATAATATGAATAAAATAGTTGATGCAAATATAAAGGATAATATACTGAAGTTTAATATTATAGCAGATGTATCCATTACCAATAGTTCACAAGTAATAGTATACATAAATGAGTGCAGTAATATTAAGAACCTGTATAGTGATGATCCTAAGCTGCAAGATTATGTATTTGATTCTACGAATAGTGCCATATCTGTAACTCCAATTGTTAGAGAAGGTGAACCAGAGCTAGTTACTACTGTATATGCTTATGAGGTATCTATTACTTCTGATATAATTAGTAGCTTTGATTCTAACATGAAGTATATCAAATTATACTGCACTACAGAGAATTATGTTAACGATTACATAGATGGCATAATCTACGATCCTAATACGTTATATGAAGCAGAGATAAAGATGTTACATAGTTATTGTAATACTTGCTTAGATGATAAGCAAATGCAGAAGGTAATGATATTAGTCTTTAAAAGACAGCTTTTAGAATAGGCTATTGCTACTTCTCATAATAAAGAAGCTATGCAATATTATTTAGATTTGGTGCGCTTAATGGGCGTTAATGTTAATAAAAAATGTGATAATAATGGATGCTAGGAATGTAAAGTGTGCTTTAACGGGATGTGTTCCCTGTAATAAAAACTGCATCCAACCTCTTAATCAATTCTTCTATGTAACTGTAGATTACAAAGGTAATTTAGTAATAATATCTGACTATGTTAAATACCCTGAAGTAGAAGTGGACCCAGCTGATCAATAGATTACGTTCCATGATAAAGAGGTTACGGATTTCAATAAACCTGATACTAAACTGTTTTACAATGGAATACACAAAATTACTTGGTAAAGTAACCTTAACAACAGATGGTCTACACGATAGTGCTAGAACATATGATAGACTATGCTTAGTATATGACTCTGCATATAGATCTTTCATATCCATTAAAGATGTACCAGCTAACATTAGTATTGACAATAAGACCTATTGGCAACCATTAAGCATAATTACAGCTGATAATGAGGATTTAATGGTAGATGAGAATCTACGTATTAAATTTGCAAATAAAGAGTATAACCCTACACAGAATAGCGGTATGGGTTATGTTATACTACGCAAGAGAAAAGACAATATAATCACATAGGAAGACTTCAGTCAAGCTAATACCTTATACGTAGTAGAGTATGATTTCTACTTAGGTAGTAGTACTATTACTATACCAGAAGGGTGTGCAATATACTTCAAAGGTGGTACTTTAAATGCAGGTACTGTAGTAGGTACAGATACTATGGCATATGGTACTATAAGTAATAAAGGAGATGCTACATTTGATGGTACTTGGTAGGAATCAGGTACAGGAAGTGGAGGAGACCTTAGTGATTTAGAAGAAAGAGTAAAGAGATTGGAAGAAGCTATGTTCCCATATAAATTTACAGTTAGTGGAGGTGGAGTATATAAGAAAGGCACTACTTCTTCAGTTACTGTTAGATGGTCATTTGTACAAGGTACTACGACTGCTACACCTGATACATTAACTATTAATGGAGAGTCTGTAGCTCCTTCATAGACTAGTAAGACATACCTAGATGTAGGTGTAGATACTGATTATGTGATCAAAGCCACTAAAGATGGAATCGAGTATACTGGTACAGTTACAGCAAGATTTGTTAATCCATCATACTTTGGAGTAGTTCCTAGTAACTTTGTACCTACAGAAGAACTAGTGAAAGAACTTAGTAGTGGTGATATTATAAAGAATACTAAGACTTACGCTACTCCTACATTTACACAGAATGCTTAGAAGAACTGTTATGCATATCCAAAAGCATTTGGTATGCTAACTGATATCAGAGATATGAGTAATCAGAATTTGAACGGTTCTTATGTTTATACTGAGATAGCAATTAATGACGAGATGTATTATGTATATGTTCTCAAAACGCCATCTACAGTAACAAATTACAAAATAATCTTTAATTAAAAGATATATGATACAAATTATAGATAACTTTGAACATAGAAGTAAACTACCTAATTTCGCCAGAGATCAATTCGATACCCTAGAAGAAATGAAGAATGTTCGTGATGAGGACATTGATGAAGGGCATATATCTTATTGTATATCAACAGATAAACACTACAAATTTAATGCTAGCAACGCTATTGATTAGTCTACAGGTAAGTGGCGTGAATTCAAGGGTGAGAAAGGGGATCCTGGAAAAGATGGTCAAGATGGGACAAATGTTTCATCTAATCTTACTGCATTCGTCTTTAAGTCTAGTGAAACTACACCAAGCAAACCCGTGGGTGGTAGTTGGAATTCAGATACTAATGTATTTACTCCTCCAACAGGCTGGTATACAACAGATCAAAACATGGTTGGTACCATCTGGATGTCATGGGCAGTATTTTAGACTACTGGAACTATTCAAGGGGAATGGTCTACGCCAGTTAGGATAACCGGTGAAAACGGTAAAGATGGATAGGATGGCAAATCAATAGAATTCATTTATAAGGTATCTAATAGAGTACCAAATAGTTCTGATAAGCCTAGTAGTGTAAATGAAGATGGTAGTGTGCCAGATGGTTGGACAGATCATCCTACTGGTGTAAGTGAATCTAATCAGTATGAATGGATGTGTGTCAGAACTAAAACTGATGATTTATGGTCTGATTGGAATGGTCCAACAGTATGGTCTAAATGGGGAGCTAACGGTAAAGATGGAGATGGAGTAGAATATATATACAAAAGAACTACTACTAACTTATCTCCAGATAGACCTACAGAAGTAAGTCAAGAAGATGACTTTGTACCTGAAGGATGGACTGATGATCCTACTGGTGTAAATGAGAATAACATGTATGAGTGGGTATGTGTTAGAAAGTACAAAGAAGGAATTTGGAGTGAATTTAGTAATCCTGCTTTATGGGCAAAATGGGGAGAGAAAGGAGAACCAGGTAAGGATGGGAATGATGGTACATCTGTTAATATAAAAGGAGAAGTAGCATCAGAAGATCAATTGCCAGAATCAGCTCAACCTGGAGATGCCTACGTAGTAAATGGAGATTTATATGTATGGGATGGATTAAGATGGAATAACATAGGTGGTATTAAAGGTCCAGCCGGTGATTCTGCTTACGTACATATAGCATTTGCTGACGGAGTAGTTACTGATGGTTCTGGAACAGTTACTTAGGTATATGGTTTTACAACTACAGGTTCTACAGTAGGTAAAGCATATATAGGAACTTATTCTGATCATACAGTCGCAGATTCACAAGATCCATTAGTATATAAATGGTAGAAGAACAAAGGCGATAAAGGAGATAAAGGTGACCAAGGTAATGAAGGACCTTAGGGAGTACCTGGAGATCCAGGAGCTGATGGTATAACTCTTTACACATGGATTAGATATGCTGAAGACGCTAATGGTACTGGTATAAGTAATAGTCCAGATGGCAAGAGTTATATTGGACTAGCTTACAATAAAACCACTGCATCAGAAAGCAATAATCCTAGTGACTATACATGGTCAAAGATAACGGGTAGAGATGGAGTACCTGGACCTGCTGGAGAAGACGGTAAAACATTATATACTTGGATTAAGTACGCTGATACTATGCCTACTTCTTCATCTAGTACTATATATGATATACCTAATGAAAATACTAAGTATATTGGTATAGCAGTAAATAAAGATACAGCATCTGAAAGTACAGATGCAATGGTCTATACTTGGAGTCTATTTAGAGGAGCAGATGGTACTAATGGTACCAATGGAAAAGACGGTAGAGATGGTAGAATTGTATATCCTGCTGGTATATATGACGCTACAGTAACTTATACAGCTACTGATACTAAAGCACCATACGTATTATATGGAGAAACATATTATGTTATGAACGTAACCACTAGTTGGACTGGTTCATAGAATGATGGTAAAACTCCTGCAGATGACTATGAACAATACGGCGAACATGCTACATGGATACCAATGGAAAAGTTTGAAGCTGTATACGCTAAGTTATTGATTGCAGATAACGGTACATTAGGTAAGTTTGTGTTCAACGGAAATTACATGTTTAGTCAACAAGGTAAAGATGGAAGTGGTAATAGTTCTAGTGACTATGAAAACTTCAATCCAGACAGACCTGATTCAGGAAACTTTTAGCCTAATCTATACATAGACGGACTTACTGGAAAAATAGTAGCTAGTAATGCTTATGTAAAAGGTTCATATAAAGAATAGGCTAAATTGGTTACTAATTCTGATTCTTACTTCTTAGAATATGGCGGAGGTATTATAAGTGTTAATAGAAGTGTAGATGATCTTATGGGGAAAAATACCCATTAGCACGTAAGTGTTGGTAGTGGTTGGATATATAATTCAGGTAATCCTGAAAAAGAATGGTCTTCATACACTATTACTAATGTATCAGATACTCCACTTTTAATAACAAACTATTTTTCAGGTTGTTTCAGAGCATTTAGTTATCTTAATAGTTTATATTATGGAGTAATATTACCAGATAAATATAGTTCTGTTACACTGAGAAGAGTGAGAGTGCCAGATGATACTCCTGTAGATTTTGATGGATTATCTAATGCAGGTTATGTAAACGAAATAGCTCTTATACAGCCAGGGCAAAACAGAGTAACTACTAATGTAACTTGGACAGTAGGAAAGGTTAATTACAATATGATACAACTCTAATGAAAAACATAGTAGATAAATAGCTAAGATACTCTGTTAAAATAAATTACAGAGACGTTTTAGCATCTATATGTATTAACGAACTAGAATCTCTACTTAACAAAGTAGATTTAGTTCAAGATAGATAGATGCTAAAAGATATGATCTGTCATTGTAATAGGCATATAGGCGTGGATTCTCCTCTAGGGCTCTTCACTGTATGTAATCTATTTACTCCTTATGAAGAACCAAAATGCTCTTATGGTAGAGTAATCTATAATATATTCCAAGTAAGAGATGGAGTGGAAGAAGCTCCTATTGATGGTAAGCAATACGCTAGGTAGAATGCATAGTGGAGTGAAGTCAAAAGTACTGGTGGTGGAGATATGGAAACAAATACTCCTTTAGTTAAACCTACTATGTTAGTAACATGGATGAATAACAGAACTGGTACTACTAGCACTTCTTTATCAATAAATGCAGAAATAGGTGATGTATATAAATGGACAGGTAGCTACATGTGGAGTTCTAAGAATGACTATAAAAATCCAGAAACTATGGAAAGTAATGTATTTGATGAGTTAACTTCTGATGGAGTACAATCTCCCACAGTAGAAATAGAAGTACTGTCTAATGCTAATTATTATGTTACACTTAAAGCCCCTAAGACTGGATACGAAATAGTAGATGGTTCTTTGGTTCCAGCTACAGGAGATGATGAAGAAACTGTAAGTAGTAAGATTAATTTCTTATATCCTGTATATTATGGAGTAAATGGAAAGTTAAATAAACAGTTAGTATCTTCTAACAATTTAACTATTTCTAATGTAACAACAAGCGGTAATGAATACTTTGTATATAAGTATCCTAGTAGTTTTCCTAAACTAACTACTATTACTTAGAATGATGCATATAATATAACACAAGCATTCATTTATAGTGAAGAATAGTTCACGACTGATACAGGACTTAAATTAACAATGAGAGTATATACTTCTGCTAATCCAGGAGCGTTTACTAATGCTAAACTAAACTTTAAATGACAGAGAGTATAATCACATTCCCGTCGAAGATTGGTAGTAATAACCCTAAAGCCTATGGAGCTATTAATGCGACATAGGTTTCTGGGCATAAACAAGTTGCTACCACTAGTGATCTATACACTATTCCTGATTCTATACTTAGTGAAAGTAAAGATAATACTAATAATGACGCTATAGGTTAGAGATGGTTTGTGTAGAGTTCATAGAATTACTATCAATTAATCAGCTGGGAAAATAGAAATAATAGTAGAGGTTGGTCAGTAGTGCAAGGCGGGAGTGGTGATGGAGGTACTAACATTGTTATATCTGATACTCCGCCTTTAGATACTAATGACATATGGGCAGATGACTCTGAAAAGTCAATTCCTGAATATGTGAATGAAGACTTATAGAGTTTGATATAGGCAGTTAATGCTATTCAACAATAGATAAGGAAGTATGAATATGCATTTAACAATCAATTAAGTTCTGGAGATTTTACTAATAATACTGCTGATGCTATTACTAGCATAGAACCAGAATAGCCTGCAGAATATACAGAAGAGTAGAACTTAAAATATATAGGAACTAATACAGCTAGAGAACCAGAATATCCTGCATACTCTGAAACAATGATACCAAATTTAAAACATTTGTGTATTAAAGCAGGTAAGTATACTGATCTATTAGCTAATCAAGATAAATTTTTAAATAACGAATTATTGTGGTGTACCGATACCCAGAGACTTTATATTAAAAGTGAAGGTAACCTTGTATGGATTAATAAATCCGGAGGTGGTGGAGGTGAAGACCCAGACCCAGGAGATGAAGGCATGACTAAAGATGATTTAGATAAACTGGACTATATTGGATTTGTAGCTCCAAGTGGACAAACTTATCGTGTTAAGGTAAGTAATGATGGTAAACTTATTGTTTACATGAAAGAACTCGATACACCTCAAGCAGAACCAACTGGAGGTCAAACAGATCCTAGTACTGGCTGGGTGTATGTAACTTCTTTGTATTTACAGAAATTATATATTAATAGTTTATACTGCGGAGGACTAACTGCAGATGAACATAGCTATAATTACTGTTCACATAATTTTGTAGAATTATCCAATCTAACTGATGCGGATATTAATCTAAATGGACTATCGTTATAGTACTCTAGTGGTGGTACTAATTGGGAAGTTCTTCCCCTTGAAGGGCTAATTAAAAAAGGAGAAACATTTCTTATTAGAGGAGCGCAATGCTCAGTAATGGATGCAAATACTACTCGTATCAAAGTAAACAGTTATGATATGGAATGGTATGCTAAAGACGGACAGTTAATTAAGTTTGATAATACTAAAGCAAAGTTTTATCTTACTTGGGGTGATACTCCTTCTAGTGTAGCATCTCCATATAGTAATGTTGGAGGAAGTTATAAAGTAAGTAAAGGATATATAGATTTAGTGGGATTAAATAAAGAAAATGCCGGTGATGCAGATACTATTGATGCTAAAGAAAATAATCCATATGCTTATCTTAATTCCAACAGATTATTTACTAAGTATTATAGTATGGACCCAGTAAGTCAAGCTACTAAATCGTTGGATAAGAGAAATAATGCTAATGATTGGTATTTCGTAGATTTGACTAAAGATATTATTCCTATGATAGAATCTTATACTCCTAAGGCTACTTATGAGCATAAAAATATATTCTATAATAAAACCAAACTAGATACTACTAAACCGAACTATATTACATGTACTTTTGGTATTCAGGCAACTGCTCCTAATGCTACTAGATGCTTTAACTGGATATCTACTGAGTATCATGACGAATTCTTATGGTATAAGAAGCAAGGAGAATCAGAATGGAATAAAGTAGAATCATTCAAAAATGAATCTGGTATTAGAAAGTATTATAATAGAATTAGATCTGAGTTTACCGATGGTACAGCATTCACTACTCATAAAGTAATAATCAAAAATCTAAGTGCTGGAGTATATGATTACAAGGTAGTTAGAGATGAGAATTACGAAAGTGAAGTATTACATTTTACTGTACGTGAAGGATCAGATGAATTCACCTTTGTTCAAGTATCAGACCAATAGGGATTTAGATGGGATGAATATCAGATATGGAAATCATCTGCTGAATACATCAAAGACAATGTAGCTGATATGGAGTTCACAGTAAATACTGGCGATATGACTCAAAATGGTAATCGTGTTAACGAATGGATTGACTACTATACAGGTAGACAAGCTATGAAGGATTTCGAGGAAATGCCAGTAATTGGAAATAATGACTTGTGTCCTGCCAACATTTATCAGTTAGGTAATGGAGGTGATAGTTCAAAGATTAATCCTAAGAACTTATCATTCTTCTATACTTTTGAAATGGATGAAGAGAATCCTCCTATTTTCAATATTGAGGGTAAAGAAGTATTCATTGATTCTCTATATTCATTTAATTATGGCAATGTACACTTTATGGCTATCAATTCTGAAATTACAGATGGTACTGAGAAGAATGTATATGGACTGAGTACAAACGGTTTGGTATACTCTAATATGAAAACATGGTGTCAGAACGACATTAATAAGAATTCTGATAAGACATGGAAGATAGCGTTTACTCACGAGTTACCATTTACTATTATTACTCAGAATGTAATTAGTAATTTCTATTGGGATAATACAGAGAATAGTAAGATTGAAAGATCTGGTAGTCACTTGAACTATAATACTACAGCTGATAATAAGTATTGGTTTAGTAAATTCTGTTAGGAAAATGATATTAGATTGGCTATAGGTGGACATAAACATACATATGCAGCTACATTCCCATTGAAGGAGAATCCAGCTAGCACTATGAAACCCATTATTCAAGTAACAGCAGAGATGCTACAAGAATCATTTGGTACTACTACTCTTGCTGCTGATAATTCAGATCCACAACTAGAAGGTCAATTATTCCCATCTACATGGATTGGTAATGATGCATATAAGACTCAGAAGCACTTATGTACATTTGAGTTAGTAGATAGGATAACTGCTCCTGTATACATTACTAATCAAGCTACAGGTTATAAACACACTTCTAATAAGGAGTTGCCGTCCCCTTATACTCCTTGGGATCACTACTTCTTCCCAGCTACTATTACTCAAACTAGTCAAACAGATATTACAGCTAAAGTAAATGCTGGGCAAAGATATCCTTTCTATACTATTTATAAAGTAACAGCTAGTAATATTCAGTGTATTACTAAAAAGATTAATTACTTATTTACCTCTGCTGGTAAATATAATGTTAATATTCCTAGTAGCAGTAATCCCCCTGCAGCAATTGGTGGAAACGGAGAAATTAATAGTGGTAATGACATAATTGTTATAACAAAATGAATTTAAAAAAGTATAATGAATCTACCGGCACTTGGGATATAATTTCTTCAGGTAATGCTTCTGGTATCATGGTTACTGACCCTCACTTTTTAGAAGAGGGTCAGACCTTTAAATCCGTTAATCAGGTATTAGTGGATATGGACGATAAAGTAGAAGAGACTAAAAGAAATCTAAGTTGGGTCGTATTAAATGGTACTATTGGTGGTGGAGGAGGCGGTGGTGGAACTACTGCTTCTATCAAGCTTACTGACGGCAGTATCGTTACTACTGAAGGCGTACATTATCTCTATTCTACTTCTACTAAGTTAACACTACATTATCTTATTAGTTCTACTAAACCTAATGAGAAGTATAACATATCTGTATCACTAGATGGTAATACTATTATAAGTAATCAAGTAGGTTATTCTTCAGTATAGGGTACATTAGAAATTCCTAATATTGCTGAATTTTCTAGTTCAGCTAGTCACAGTATTGTTGTTACTGCTGAGAACACAGAAGGTATCTCAGTAAGCCCTTACTTGCTTACTGTAGTAGAATCATCTATTAGTCTAGAATCTTCCGTAACTTCTGTAACTGCTACTATAGGTTTACCATACAATATTACTTATAAAATAACTAATAAGGTATTAGGCTCTGAAACTTCTCTTATAGTTACTAATACAACTAATGGTATATCTAAGAGTTATTCTGTAGGAAAATTTACTTCAGTAGAACCTAAGTTATTAGATGTAAACTTCTTTGACTTATTCAATGGTGCTACTCCTACTGCCGGTAGTTCATATACTATATCTGCGCAAGCTACTACTTCTGTAGATACTTAGGTAATTCAATCAGATACTGTTACTAATAAAGTAGTAGTAGAAGATGGACAAACACTAGTAGTATTGGTAGATGGAATTACTACACAAGCTGATATAGAAGCAGGAACAGAACCAACAGAGTTTGCATAGTCTGGTAATATATCATTTTCATTTACTCCATACTTAGCAGGAGTATCAATTATATATTATGCTATCAGAATACAGAGAGGTACTATCACAACTGATATAGGTAACTTCGATGCCGATAGTAGTAATTTCAACTCTAACAGTTATGTGTTAAGAGGTAAAGCTCAAGTATTTAGTTGGTCTATTCCACAAGAAGAATCATACTTGGGAGACTATATTATTACTTTAAGATGTTGGTCTGAAAAAGGTAGTCCTATAACTGATACGATTCTTAGATGTAATGTCATAGCTGCAGATCAAAGTTTGATTCCTACATAGAATCCAAGCAATACTATGTACGCATAGTGGAATATAAAACAAGCTACATTTCCTCAAGAAACATCTGCTAAAATATGGTCTAGCGTTGTACCTAACTTTATTATGCCAGGATAGCAAGAAGAACAATCTGTAACTACTAATTTAAATGTATATGATACTAATGGTATACTATCGGGCTTCTTGAATGAGAATGGATAGAGTAAATTAAGATTGGCTGGAGAAGCATACGGGGTAGTAGATTTACAACCATTCGCTGCGTCTACTGCAGATAATACTAACTGGTCTAGATTAGGTTTTACTATATCTACTACGTTTAAAACAGATTTACATCCGTACAATGACAGAACTGTATTCTTTATAGGAGACTATTCATCAGACAATAGCTTTCAAGAAGGTATTATAGTAAGTCTAGAAGATGTAATATGGAAGTACACAGATGGAGCTATTAAGGAAAGTATATCATGTAAGATACAACAAAACACTGTAAATACTCTTGATTTTGTAGTAGACCAAAGTAATAAAGAAGTTAAGATATTTGTTAATGGTGTATTGAATGTAGCTAGAGAGATAAAAGATAATTTCACTTGGAGTACATCAAGTAAGATATATTTAGGATGTACTTACTAGAATGGTAAACCTAGTAACTTCAGCGATGTAGAGTTCTATGAAATGAACTTGTTTAGATCTCCTCTTAATGATAAACAGATAGTTATTAATGCACTTAATGCTAGAGTAAGAGCTACATTAACTAGTACAGGTTCTGTAGATTTTACAGAGTATAACAACTTAAAGTTAAAGAACTTCTTTAGTATAACAGAGAATAGTAGTTCTTCAACTCTTTGGGATGACTCTACTGGTACATATGCTAAATTGAATTTTAACAGTCTTATTGGTGATGTCAATAGAAAACCACCTCTTCCAGTAGTATTAATAAACTGTTCCAATTCTGGGTTTACTAAAGCTGTGTATGAAGCTATTGGACCTAATTCAACTATGTATAATGGTTGTACACTTAGTTACTTTGATCCAGATTCAACTAGTGGATCCGCTGTATCTACTACAGATGTATCTGTATAGATTCAAGGTACATCTTCTACTGGTTACAGAAGTAAGAACTTAGAGATTGCTCTTAATAAAATACTTACAGATGATGAAGGTAAATCTATTGGACCAGAGCTATTTCAACCAAAGGCTAGTTGGATGCCTGAGAATCAATTCACATTGAAGGCTGACGTTGTAGATAGCGCTCATGCTAATAATGCTTCTATTGGTAAGTGGATTAATGACAATGCAGATGTACTATTTGATAAGACACCTCCAATGTAGGAATTGGAATCTAGACGTCCTGTAGATTCTATAACCCCTAGTGAAGTACATAATGAGGTAACTATAAAACATACTTTGGAAGGTTTCCCTATCATCCTACTTATACAATTTGATGGTACTAGTACTCAAGAGATGTTGGGTATATATTCTTTCAACTTAGGACGTGCTGCTTATTACAACATGGGTATGAAGTTCTTAAAGAACTTTACTACTAAGATTAAAAATGTAACTGGAGAATATGTAGATCAACCATTGCCTGCTTTCATTACTAAGTATGAAGCATATAAAGTAAATGAGAACTTTGGTAGTATTAATCAATAGTAGATTTACTCATATGAATTTGGAGATAACGCTAACATTATTGAGACTCCAGAAGGTATATAGCATACTGCTCTATTCATGCAGGATGACTTAACTGTATTATAGCATGTAGGAGAATTTAAATATAATGGAGCTACTCAAGATGCTACTTCTGTAACTGATAATAATATATGGTAGAGACTGTAGTTACTGTTTACTACATTAGCCGGTATGACTGGTGAAGAGATAAGTAAATACAGATGGAATACTATAACTAAAGGATATGAAAAAACAGGAGCTACATATCCTGCATAGCAATCCTGGTCTGCTCTTGCCGATGATCTTACTTTAAGACTAAGTATTAGAAATGCATATTCATACTTTATGATATGTGTAGTATTCGGTCTTGTAGACTCATTAGGAAAGAATATGGTGTTAAGATCATGGAATGTAGGAGGATCCACTACAGATTAGAATATGAATAAGTGGTACCCATGTTTCTATGATATGGATACTGCTAATGGAGTAAGTAATACTGGTGAAGAAAATGTGGCTAAGACAGCTTATATAGACGGTTTCAGTAATGCGAATACTACTACGGGTGTGAACTCTCTTATAATCAAATAGAACGATCCTAATAACGGGTATGACGAATACTCAAGTAGATTGTGGGATGTTCTAAGAGATAGTAGATTCATAAGTACTGGAGTATATTCAGGAAGTGATTATAATGGATTATGGGATCTATGGAGAACCAATAGTTCATTATTAACCAGTTCTTCTATGTTCGTTGAAAACTACTTTAGTGCTTAGACAAAGAACTGTGGAGAACTATTATACAACTATGACTACCGAGTTAAGTATCTTACGAAATATTAGAAAGATGAAGATAGTCCTGCGTCATATGCGAATGTGGAGTTCTTGCATGGAACTCGTAATGACTTTGTAAGAGACTGGTTGAAGAAGAGATTGACGTTTATGGACGGAGTATTCTTATTTGCTAATAATAACATTATCTATCCATACAATGAAAAAGGTTCTTTCAAGTGTGGTGGTGCTTAGAATAACAACTCTAAGTTAACTATTAAAATGAATAGTCCTGCTATACTTACTGTAAACATAGGTAATGCGGCAGGTAGTGAAACTAGATATTACATAGAAGAGAATGTGGATACAGATATATATCTACCATCTTTATCTTCATTTAATACTCAGATTACAGTAAACAATATGTCTAAGATAAGTAATATGAAAGGACTGGACGAGATTAGATTCCAAGGTTTCATGACATCAATGTCGCTACCTAGTATGTCTGAAATAGACGTATAGAATACTAATACCTTATCATCTAATCCTATTGACTTTGCTACTATATTTGTTAAGAAACAAGATGGTCAATCTGTATCTGATATTAGACATATAAATTTATCTAATACTAATTTCTGGTCTGGAAATAGTGGCGTTAACTCATTCCCAGTAGACGTATAGAATTATAATAAATTAAAGACTATTGATATATCTAATGGTTGTGTTACATCTTTAGCATTACCTAACGCTGCTCTATCTACTCTTACTTTAACAAACTCTGCTATTGAAAGAGTAACTTTGGCAGACCAACCTTTTATAAGTAAAGTAGATTTTACAGGATGTAATAAATTACAATCTGTAGAGATAAGTAACTGTAACTAGATAACGGAATTAGATTTACGTAATCTTAATGACCTAACAAGTATTAATGTTATCGGGTGTGCTAAGTTAACTAAGATATATGCTCCTAACTGTAACAAGCTAGCCACATTTAATGTGTCTAATGCTAATGCTCTTAAGTCTGTAACATTATCAAACTGTAGTAACGCTAGTTTGACAATAAGTCTAGTAGGTGCTCCTAACTTGGAAGAACTAAATCTAGACAATACAAATACTACAGATGTAATAGAATTTGCTCCTAACTTCAATAAGCTTAAGACGCTTAATATATCTTCTAGTAACATTAATGCGTTTTAGTTTGGTAATGATCCTGTAGCTACTACAGCCAGTGGAGAAAGGGTATTAGACCTTAGTCCATTTAACTTTACTAATCTATATATGTACTATAACAGCTCTAAATATGTTAAGTTTAAGAATAGTAAGACTAATCCTTTTGTGGTTAATAGTTCTACATTCAATAACTGTTCTGCATTGATTAGAGTATTTGGACACATTAAACTTACATCAGGTAGTGTATTCAGTACTTGTCCTAACTTCTTTATACATGATGTGTTATCAGATGTTACTATTAAACCTACTAGGGGATAGTGGTATGGACCAGATACAGACACTGTTGAAGGTAAACAACAATGGAATAACAATCAAGGATTAGAGACTAATATATCCATAGGTACTACTAATTTAAGTAACTGCTTTGTAGGAACTAAAGTAAACATATATGATGCTTATTATATGTTGAACCTATGTGATAATGTAGTTAATATAAATTCTATGTTCCACTCTTGTTCTAATATAAGAACTGACTTTAGTAATCCATTAAGTAGAGATACTTTCAAGTATTGTGGTAATGTGACTAGTGCTTCTACTTTATTCTATGCTACTAGAATAACAGGACCTATGTATAGTCCTACTCATACTGGGGATACTATTACGGCATATAATGGATTATTAAGTCCATTAAAGAAGTTGGTTTCTTGTGATAATATGTTTAGAACTACAGCTGGTACTTTCTATATAGATGATTTGTTCTTTGCATAGGTAGGCAATAATCAATATCTATAGTTATCAAATATGACTAATATGTTCAATGAAGGAGATAGTAATGTTATATTTGTAGATAATTGTAATGAATCATTAACATCAGCTAGTGTTGCAGAATAGCACAGAGCATATGCTAGAGCATCTAAACTGTTGAGGAACCTTCCCAATCTAGATACTATAGGAAATATGTTTAATGGTTGTTGGTTTAACTTTGATACAGAAAGTATCAATAATGTTACATACAGTCCATTATTTGCTTATAACAAAAAATTAAGAGTAGTTAGTTGGAGTTTCAGAAACATTAAAGCTAAAGGATCATTAATCAATCTATTTGGTGGTAATTCAGAATTTGATAGTAGTAACTTATTCTCTAGATAGATAACCAAATTATTAGGATGTTTTTATATAACTTCTAATGATGGAGATAAAGTGTATTTCCCTATACACAATAGTATGTTTAGATAGATTAAACTAACCCTATAGCATATAGGTCATACTGAAGATACTAATCAGATACCTGATCAAGCTAGTACGTGTTTCCATGGAGCAGGAATAAATAGAACATTTGTAAGAGAGTCAGATGAGATATATCCATACGATGTATTCAAAGGAGCTGTTAATCTAATATCTTGTCCTTGTTTCTTTGCTAACATGACTGTTCCTAATTCTAGTGGAGTGGTATATGAATTACCAGGTACGATATTTCAAGACTGTACTAATCTTGTACAGATAACTGGATGTTTCAGAAACCAATCAATCAAATATAAATTAACAGGAAAAGGATTTACTAATTGTAAACTTACTAATGTAGCTTATGCTTTCTATGAAGATGAAGGTAACTATTCCAAAGAAGGAGGAGTTCCCTATGGTCTGTTCTATATGGAAAAAGATGTAGTAAAATCATCTAAAGGTTGGAGTCATACAGATGCATTAAGACTTAATATAGACGAAAACTTTGGTATTACTGATGATGGTCAACATGATCCAGATGCGGTACTTCCTAATGCTATAGAATATAGTGATAGTATTAAAGCTATTCGAAGTAGTATAACAGATATGCGTTATTGTTTAGCACGTTTCTAGAGTACTAATGCGGAAGGTTATACTAGAAAACAGGTAGAGTTGAATAGTGTAGCTGATGCAGGAGACTTAATAATATCTAATGAGAACTATAATGTATCTGAGTATATTGTTAACACTGCATATGATCCTAGAGATCAGATACCTAATCCTGCATATGATCCAAACAATCCTGGTTCTATTCCATAGTATATAGATAATCCTAATAAAGATATACGTAGAGTAATAAAGAATCCTGATTACAGTCCATATAAAAAGATATGGAATATTGATTTCTATGACGGAGTATATGGACTAGGAGATATAATTCAGAATAGTACTTTGTATGCTAATATACAGTCAGGAGCTATAACAGATGTTGATCCTAATATTCCAGATGAACTCTTTAATGAGGATGATATGAAGACTCCTACTAATCCTACTGGTAACTATAGATTGGATAATATGAACTATATAGTACCATCTGATTTATTCAAATACTGTGTTAATAATACTAATACTAACATATCATATGTTCTTGTTGGTAGTGGTAGAAAAACTAATACAGGAGTTCAAAGATACAATTATGGTATATATGGTAGAATACCAAGCAGATTATTTAAACCATTAACAAATATATCTAGTTTGTCTAATGTATTTGCATACTGTTACTGTATTAATCCATATACTTGGAATGATGAGAACAATAATGGATAGATGTTTCCGCCTGATATGTTATCTAACAATACTGCATTAAAAAGCGTTTCAGGACTGTTTAAAGGAATATATGTACCAGCTAAGGTTGTAATACCTTCTACTTTACTTAGTAAATGTTTAGCTCTTACTGATATATCCTACTTGTTCTTTGATGCTACATTCCAAGGATCTGCAAATGATGTACAGCAATTGAGTGATAATACTTTCCAGTATAACTATATACTTCAGAATATATCATACGCATTAGCTAGTACTAATTCATCTGGAGGATGGATGGGACAAGGTCCTAAGAAAATAGGTTCCAATTTGTTTACTTAGGCTAAACATAAAACACTTACTAATGTTACTGGTCTATTCTATGGAAACACTAGTACTACAGGTTCTGTACCAGAATTCTGGACATGGTTAAATACTCTTACTAATACTAATAAACAAAATGTATTCGCTTATATGAGTAAGAGTCTTATTACTAATAGTGCTAATATACCAGAACAATGGGCAACTAATATGAGAAATTGATATGAATATAAAGTCACTAACTGATAGAGAGTTATTAGAAGGCATATATACTATGTTGTAGTATGTATTAGTCAAGGTAAACGAAATAGATAATGACGATAAACAATTTGGCATGAACTTGGCTGCTGACTTACTCGGCAGCATAGTTTATGACGCTCAACCTAGAACTACAAGATATGCAAATTAAATGGTTAAAAGAGAGTAATAGAATGAAACACCTGAAGTACGCAATAGTACCAGGTGCTCTGTTCACCATACTATTCGTAGCTGGTCTAGCATCAGGTATGGAGTTTAAAGATAAAATGTATGGTGGTAAATGGGATTGGTTAGATTGGATAGCTACTATAATTGGTGGTACTATAGGTCAAGCAATTCAAGTAGGTATAATATTATTATTGAAATTATGCATATAATATCAGAAAGAATAGCAAAAAGAAGTACATATACTATAAGTAATATGTATATAGATGGCGTTAAGTTCTGCAATGTTCTTGAAGATACGGATAGGGGACTTACACAAGATATGTCGATAGAGGATATATAGAAAGCCAAAGTATATGGTAAGACTGCTATACCTACTGGTACATATAAAGTTACTTTAGATATCGTATCTCCTAAGTTTAGTAAGTATAAACAATATAAATTCTGTAGTGGAAAATTACCTAGACTATTAGATGTACCTGGTTTTGATGGTATACTAATTCACATAGGTAATACAGAGGAGGATACAGATGGATGCTTATTAGTAGGAAAAAATAATGTCGTTGGTAAAGTAACAGAAAGTACTGTGACGTTTAAAGCATTATATGATAAGATGCAAGAAGCAGTAGAGAATGGAGAATAGATTACTATTACTATTAAGTAATACAGAGGAGGATACAGATGAAAACAATTTTATATAATCCTATATTCATTAATCCTTAGGCATACTATGTATTTCCAAGGCTAACTAGGTATCTGCAGCCAGACAATGAGTCTACTGCAGAACCAGCTAACTATATAGGTACAATTGAAGTAAAGGTAATAGCGTATGGAGATACTACTTTAAAAAGAACCTATACTAATACAGATTCTATAGACCTAAGTGAATTTAAGAATACGTGGATACGTATTAGTCTATTCACTAAAGTAGGTTCATGTGTCTTAGGAGAGTGGAAGATTGGTAATATGGAATCAGATCTTCCTTATATAGATCCAGAAGTATTAGCCTCTCTTAAAGCTGTAGTTATAGTTGGCAATAAGACTAATAATGATTCTGATAGAGCTATAGTTAAGAATTTAGTTGATGCTAGTAATCCATTTGTAATCAGTAATGCTTCTTATAATCTTAATAGTGGTTATGGTAAATATAATATTACTTTCCAGCATTTTCCATATAGAGAGAACATAATAAGTATAAATGATAACAAAGTAGTATTTGATAAAGGAGGATAGTTATTGTTACCATATCCATCAATGGATAGAGACATACCGTCATTTAAAGTAAAGGTTAGCGGGTTAAGTGGAACTTATCATTTTCGTTATTATTATAGAGACAGTAATGGTGCTCAAGATTCTATAAATATGGCTAAGGATGGTATTTATGAATTACCTATCTGTTATAATGTACAGAGCAGTTCAGATGGTACCAATTGCGGTTTTGCAAACAATGGTTCTGATATAGTAACTATAGAATAGGTACCTGAATTCCAAGGAGCATTTGTTACTGATGGGGTTAATGATACTATTATTTCTACTAAGACCGCGGCAGAGATGGGCATTACTGATGAGGTTACAGTTGTTAGTATGATCCATCAAATAACTCTAAATACCAAATATAATATAGCTACTACTAATTATATAGAAAATAGTGATACTAAAGAACATGTTAGAACCGACGCTTATGTTGCTGGTAAAACAGGAATATATGGTTATACTGCATCATTAATTAATAGTACTCGTTCTACTATTGGTTATATATTAGGAGATATTAGAGATTATCAAGCAGTTGGAACAACTAACAAACAAACAATACTTGATAGTAAATTTAGTGTTGAAGGAAGAGTTGGTGGTTTTGGTGAAGTATCAAGTGTAGCTTGGTACTGGACAGTAATTGCTAATAAAGTACTTACTGCTGATTAGATCAATCAAGTTATAGCTTATTACGACCTTGATAGAACCCTTAGTCCAGATATATATTGTGATGTGGCTAAACAAGGTATTACTAATAGTAATCATACTGACTTTGACGATAAGTTAATTGATTACAGTGGTAACGGTCGTGATATTTAGTTAAATAATCTAGCTTGGGACGGGGATAGTGGTATAGGTAAGTATAATTATCCTAACTGGAAGGTTAATGTTACACAAGGGAATAAATACGCTCGTATTGTTTATTATGATTCTATCAATGGTACTTATTCGGCTAACTTTAAAGGAATAACAGATCTTTATAAGAGTTATGGCTTGTCAATAGAGATTAGAGCAAATAGAGCAAACACTGTTGATTTTCATTCAATAAAGGAAGATGGTATATACACTATAACTCCACCCGATGATACTACAAGTATAGATATACGTTTTGGTGGAGAGAACGTTTATAATGCTTCTTGTGATATAACCATCACCCAGATTCCTTCCCACGCAGGTGCTCTCTGCCTTGACGGAGTAAATGGTTTCGGTAAGGTGACAGGGATGCCGATTTACAAGGATTATACTTTCATTATAGACTATGAGAGAATAAGTTATGCTTCATCTGAAAGATGGGTAGCTGGTGTTGTATCTAAATCTCATGTAGCTAATCAAGGAGCTTTTATTTTAATGACAGCTAATACAACAGTTGAGCCCGGCAAACAAGCATATTCTTTTGGAGGAGTTACTTCATTTAATAGAGATGATTTTACAAGAGCTTTAGTATATCAAAGTAAGTATAAATGTGGAGATGTCGATTTAACAGTAGGCGAAGGAGTTGATAGTAATACTCTTTGGCTAGGAACATTTAGAGATAATGACCAGAGGTTCTTCAACGGAGCTATCTATTCTCTCATGTCCTTTCCCTATAGTATGTCCGAGTTCTTGATAGAGCGTCAGTTGAAGAAACACAAACTAGGTACGCTGTATCCGGATATGGTGGAGTTTAGACCTGTTATCAAGAAAGATGATAGAATTAAATCTATTAAATACTATATAGATGGTAAAACAGCTAATATAGGGCAATATTATCCTATTGGTACAGGTCTTGGTATTGCAGTAGAAACAGTTCAACCTTATATGGTTAAATCTCTTAAAGTCAATGGAGTAAATACTATTCCTAATGCTGATTATAAAGGTTTTAATGCTAGACTAGATTCTAAATCTCCACAGAAGATTACTATGGATATTCAAGTAGATACTAATCTAATTCAATGGAATCCTATAATTACTTCTACTGTTGAACTAACTACTGCACCAACATTTGCAATAAGAGGAACTTCTACTTTATTAAAACCGGGAGATTGGATTCCTAAGAATAGTGAAATATGGGTAATAGTCACTATGAATAATCTAATAGATGAATTAAGAAAGTTTAGTTTTAATGGTACTTTTATAAATATTCCTAGTTCTTCTTATAATCCTGATACTGGTAAATATGGATTCCCATTTGTTATAGATAATGAATCTACACAGAATATTAATCTTACTATTGACGAATATATTAGGTTTGAGGACATTGTGCAGCCGTATCCAGTTCTATTGAGATTCAATGATGAAAATGGTAACGAAGTATCTTGGGGAGGTAAATTCAGAGTAGGTTCTACTATTACTAGAATCGGAAGTTTCTATGAAAACAATCTTATTGACGGATTGTATATAGTTCGTAATCCGAAATTAAATGGTAATAATTTAATTACTCCAACTCATGTTGTAGAAAAATCTATGGTATTTACCTGTGATACCGAATACTTACTTGACAACAATGAACCGAAATGTATCCTATCTCCTAGCAGATTAAGAATACCTAATAGTTCATATAAGCTACTCGGCTACATTCCCGATATATCCGGTCACGGTAATCATGGTGTTATTCATAACTCGGCTTATGCAGAAGGAAGCGGAGTAAATGAAGATGGTTCATACCAGTTCGATGGCGTAGACGACTTTGTTACTATTCCTACTGTTACTGGAGGTAAACAGGTGTTGATGAAGGTGAATTGGCAAAGTAGTATTGCGCAAGCTATGCTGTACGACCAAAGAGGTACAGCCTTTGCTATTTGGAATTCTGATAAATTTAATGATAATGAGGTTGATACTGTTCCAGCTTATTCTGCAAGAAATGGAGGTAATACATACATTGATGGCATATTAAATAAAAACATATTAGCAAGTCAATTAAGAAATATTACTCACAATATTGTTTCCACTAATAATATGGTAAATGAAAATAGTGTATCTCCTAATATTGGATGTGCTCTTTCTAATTCTTATTATTCTCAAATGTCATTATATGACTTCATGCTCTTCGATGAAATCTCAACAGATGACAAGATTTTAGAGCTGAATGAGTACGTAGGAATAGAAGGCAATACAGAATGAAGAAAGACGAAATAATTGATTTAAATAACAAAATATTTATACAAGAATGAAATATATAGTAGTACCAGCTGAAGAGCTGATTGACATAACACAAGAAACATTAGATGAATTACATTTAGTATTTCGTTATAGTGTAGATGGAACTAAAGTAATAATGAAAGTTGCTAACTATGAATTACTATTCCCATCAATAATGACTTTACCATTAACAGATGAAGATGAAGTTACAGAAGTAGTATATCCTTATCCTACTTATGAAGGTGACGCATTGGAAGAACTGTTAAACAGTGATGAATGGACTAATAAAGAAGAACAACTATGAGAGAAACTATAAATTTCGTACCTAGTAAGTCAACTCCCAATCACAAAGAAGTACAGTATTGGATAGACTTACAAACTGATCCATATGGTAGATGTATTAAAGCATGGACTGGATCTGAATGGAGTACTATTACTGATAATGATCTAATTGAATCTATTAACAAAGAACTAGCTAATAAAGCAAATAAAGCTACTACTTTGTCTGGTTATGGTATTCAGGATGCATATACTAAGGAACAAGTAGATGCTAAAGTAGCATCTGTATATAGAGTGAAAGGTTCTGTAGCTAATTTCGAAGCACTACCTGCTACAGCTGTAGTTGGAGACGTATATAATCTAACAGATACTGGTGCTAACTATGTATGTATTGTAGCTAGTCCTGCTGAATGGGATAAGTTATCTGAAACAGTAGACTTGAGTCACTGTGTAACATCTGATGAAGTATCTACTGTAGTATCTATGACTTAGACAGAATATGACACTTTGTCTGTTAAAGATTCTAAAACACTATATTTAATTCACGAATAATATGAAATTAGGAGATAAAAATATTGTAGCTGCATATCTTGGCGATGTTAATGTATTTACTAACTATTATGGAGTTAGCTTTCCTATAGAACCGTAGAGTACATTATTGACTAGAACCGGGTATATGCCTTGGCATAAAGAACTTCCTATACATTCTAAGATGAAGTCTTGCACGATTACTTCTGATGGAACAGTTAAATATCTTAATGCTACAGATAGAACCAAGTATGAAGATGGTACTGATAGAGACATGACATTAAATACTATGGTAGAAATACCAGAGTTCTGGTATAAATGTATGAGAGATGATACTACTGTATATTTGAACTTATATCCAGCAGATCCTCATATTCCAGAAGCTGAACATGTGGAGAAGTTCTATATTTCTGCATATGAAGCATCTAATGTAGATAATGTGTTAAAATCTATTAACAATGGATCTATTACTCCAGTAGTAAACATTAATAGAACTACTATGCAATCTAGAGCTAGGGCTAATAACTCCAGTACTACGAATTGGAACATGTATACTTACAGAGCTCATAGAATACTTACTGTGCTTTACTTAGTTGAATATGCATGTACCAACAGTTAGAAAGCTTTCAATGCCGAATTAACTGCAGAAGGATATCATCAAGGAGGCTTAGGAGATGGAGTTACTACAGGTAATATTAAAGTAAATGGAGTTGATACATGGAGTTTTATACCTTGTGGAAGTACAGACGAACATGGAAACTCTACTGGTATAACTTCTGTTACTGTTAATAGTACTGATGCAGAAGGTGTTGCAACTCAGAAGTCTTATAATGTTCCTACTTATAGAGGTATTGAAAATCCATTTGGTCATGTATGGAAAAATTGTATAGACACACTTGTGCATTTTAATGCACAAACTAATAAAAATGACGTTTATATAAATACCGACTTAAGTACATTTGGATCTACTAATATATCAGATTATGACTATCAATGTAGTACTACTATTACTGAAGGTTATAAGAAGAAGTTAGTATACAATGCAGCATTTGATATATTGCCTCCAATAGATGAAACATTCGGTGGTAATACTACAACTTATTGGTGTGACTACAATTGGACTAACAATAGTACAACTGATAGGTTAACATTAATAGGCGGTAATGCTGGTGCTGGCGCGGCTGCTGGGTTGCTCGGTGTTAATTCTTACTATGGGCTTGGCAATGCTTCTGCTAGTGTCGGTACTCGGTTAATCTATATACCGTAATTTAATTAAAAATATAGATAGGTTGTTCCTCATCATTAAGCAGTAATGCTAGTAATAGCACGAATGCTAGGTTACTCAATGTTAATTCTAACAATGAGCTTAGCAATGCTAATGCTAATGTCAGTACACTGAATCCGTAATTAAACAAATAAAGAAATTAAGAGACTGTAGAGGAAGACCTTACCCCTTGGTAAAAGATAACATACTAATTAACTGTGTTAGTAACTTTTTTTCGTGAAAACTCGGTAATGGATTACAGATGAAAAGATATAATAATTTATTTGACAAAATAGTAACTTTAGACAATTTATATCTAGCAGATAAAAGAGCTAGAAAACAAAAACAACATAGACCTGAAATAATTAATTTTGATAAGAATAGAGAAGAATTACTTTTAGATCTACAGAAGAAATTAATAAATGGTGAATATAAGACTTCTGAATATTATATATTCAAGATATATGAACCTAAAGAAAGAGAAATATTCAAGCTTCCATACTATCCAGATAGAATAGTACATCATGCTATTATGAACATTATGGAACCTATTTGGGTATCATCTTTCATTAAAGGAACTTATAGTTGTATAAAAAATCGTGGTATACATAAAGCTCTGAAAGATGTTAAGTTCGCACTGAAAGATGAAGCCAATACAAAATACTGTCTTAAGTTAGATGTCAGAAAATTTTATCCTTCAATAGATCATGATATATTAAAATAGTTAATAAGAAGAAAAGTAAAAGATAAGAAACTATTAGTTATATTAGATGAAATAATAGATTCTGCATAGGGAGTACCTATTGGCAATTACTTATCACAATTCTTCGCTAATTTATATTTAACATATCTAGATCACTGGATCAAAGAAGAAAAACATATAAAATACTATTTCAGATACGCAGATGATATTGTAATACTTCATAGTGATAAAGACTATTTAAGATAGTTGTTTAAGGATATGAAGTAGTACTTAGAAGAGAGGCTTAACATTAACTTTAAAGATAATTGGCAAATATTTAAAGTTGACGATAGAGGAATAGATTTCGTAGGGTATAAGATATTTCATACTCACACTCTGTTAAGAAAGCATATTAAGAAGAACTTCTGTAAAAGAGTAAGTAAATTGAACAAGAAAGATAACTTAGACAAGAGTGCTTATCAATAGAAAATATGTAGTTATATAGGTTAGATTAAGTACTGTAATGGTCGTAATTTATTTAGTAAAATGACTAAATATAAAGAGCTATTGCAATACATATCAAAAAGTAAGAAGAAGAAAACCTAACACAATAACATACGTTTTTAAAATATATCTCAGATAAAATATCATCCCTGTCAGAGCAATCTCTCAGGGTTTTTACTTTCTCAAAATACTTGCTATGATTCACAATATAGAAGATTCAATAATGACTTTGTTCAAAAGTATATTCAGTAGCGCAGGAAGATTCGCCAGCAGTTGCTTTGCTGGAATAACATCTTTCTTAGCACCAGTTTAGGTAGCTATAATTGCGGCAACTAGTTTTATACTGATAGATGTCATATTAGGTTACAAAGTATCAAGGAAATACGGACACAAATATATCGAGTCTTATAAGTTATGGAAAACTATTAATAAAGTATTTGAAGCTACATTGTTGATAGTAGGAGCATACGTTATAGATACTCATATAGTTACCTCATTGAACTTACATGCCGTAGAGTTTGTATCTGGTATGATATGTGGAACTGAATTCATATCCTGGCTAGAATCAATGAAGGACTTACATCCGGATTGCAAAATATGTAAAGTATTAGAAAAAGTACTAGGCAAAGTTATCAAAGCTAAAGGTGAAAAGTATCTAGGAGTAGATTTAGATATAAAAGATTTTAAACCAAATAACAATGATAACAGCAATAATATCAGTAGTTAACTGGCTTGCAACACATTTCAGAGCACTTACCATAGGTTTCATATGTATACTGTCGGTAAGTGCTTTTTTTATGTACAAGCAGCTACAAAAGAAGGACAAGGAAATAGCTAGACTATCCAATAATAGTGAATATTATGAATCGTTATTAGATTCAAGTAGAAAAGAAAATCGAACGTTACAACTAACCATATCTGATCTTAATACTAGTAGAGATAGTATAGTACAATAGTTGAACGATACTAAAAAGAAATTAAAAATCAAAGACAAGAATCTGGTATAGGCACAGGTAATCAATACCGAAGTTAAAGACTCCGTTAAAACAGTAATTAAAACCAAAGAGGTTGACTTTACTTAGGAATTAAAATTAAATGATTTAACAACTATCATAGTAAGTAGAAAAGACTCAATCTTAACAGCCACATTAGATTTAAAAAACTAGCAAACGCTGTTTGTAGAAGAAAAGAAAGAATATCGTAATAAGTATAAGACGTGGCTAGCCAGATTCTTCCACTTTGATTTTAAAAAAGATATTCACAGAAAATATACGATTAACAACTCTAACAAACTTATCAAAGTAACAGATACTAGAATAATAGAGATTAGTAAATAAAATCAATCTATAATATTAATCAATAATAATATGCATAGAATAATCCGTACAAAAGCTTATGAAGCTAAACATGGTCCTCACTTTGATGAAGAACATGCACGTAAAGCTGTAAGTAAGATGGAAAACGAAGACGGATCTAGAGGCCAACATTGGTCTGTAGAAGAAACCTCTGCTCTTGCAAATCAATACGGAATTCGCTTTGATAGCAAGTTCAATAAGTATGATTGGTATGTTGCATTGAATATGGTTTACTCAGATTACTACAAAGTAATTGTTAACATGACAGGTTCTAATAACTCTAAGTATTTCGTAGAGTTAGCTAAAGCCTGGATATGTGACAAAGACATTGATGAAGGTAAAATGTGGTACTATTATATTTATGTAATGTGCGATAAGCTGAGAGATGCAGAAGAAGAATACTTCGATAGAAACTACAGCAAATATGAAGATGAAGATGATGACGATGACGAACCCTATGGAACTTACCGTAGAGGTGGAAGAATGGGAAGATCTTCATATGGTAGACGTAGAGAATATGACAGAGAATACGATGAGAGGGATTATGAGAAGGAAAGAATGTTTCCTTACGAAGATGAACTTAAACGTGGTCGTTCTGTACGTTATATTAGATATTAATCAAATTAAATCAATCCTAAATAAAATCAATTATGTTAGAAGATAAAATTATCCTTCAAGACCGCGGTTTTGACGCTGGTCTGGCTGCTTTAATGCAGAATGCAAATAAAGGTATGGACCCTGCTGCTTTGATGGCTATGATGAATAACAATGGCGGATTCGGCGGTAACGGCGGATGGTGGTGGATCTGGATTATCCTGATCTTCTTCTGCTGGGGTGGCTGGGGAGGCAACGGCTTCGGTAATAGAGGTGGCGAAGCTTCTCAACTTGCTTCTCAATTGAATACTGATGCCAATACTAGTCTGTTGATGCAGGCTATCAATGGTAATAAAGAAGCTATCAGCAACTTGTCTAATACTTTGAATTGTGACTTTAACTCAGTATAGAGTGCATTGAATACTATTAATGCTAGTGTAAATCAGATTGCTTGTGATACTAAGTTGTCCAGTCAGCAAGTAATAAATGCTATTACTTCAGGTAATGCATCTCTTGCTTCTGAATTGGCAAACTGCTGCTGCACCACTTAGAGATCTATAGATGGTGTAAATCTTAACCTGACTAAGATGGGTTACGAAAACCAGTTGGCTGTATGTAATCAGACTAACAACTTGGTTAACACAATGAACAGCAATACTTTGTCTCTGCGTGATAATGGTACTGCAAATACTAATGCTATTATAGCAAAACTTGATGCTATGCAAAATCAGGCACTACTTGACAAGATTGACTCTCTGCGTGAGAAAAATTCTACACTGGTATCTCAGTTAAGTCAAGAACATCAGACTGCTACATTTGGTACAATGATAAGTCAGGCTACTACGCCTATTGTTACTAAGTTAAATGCATTGCAATCTGACGTTGATGGTATCAAGTGCAAACTTCCTAACACTGTAAGTGTACCATATCCTCAGCTGTCTGTTTATAATCCAGAAGTTTTCAAAGCTGCTGCGTATGGAGCTTTTGCTGGTGATACTTATGCAAACTGCGGAATAGGTTATAACAACTGTGGTTGCTAATAAGAAAGGAGGTAATTATGTTTCCTTTCTATAATACACAACAAACATTATTCCCGTTTGGTCCTTTTAATCCGTTCTTCTTCGGTAGACGTCGCAGAAGATTGAATACTATTTCTGGTATACCGGTACTTAGAACTACAGGTGTATCTGCTACTACTACAGAAGTAAGATATGATGTAAATCATCAGGAATTCCTTAGTTTACCCAAAGAAGGACTGTTTTTCTTGGATGTAAGACAGGCATCTGCTACAGCTGACGCTTCTCTTCCAGTTGGTTTATCAGATGATAATGCAGAGAACAATACTACTCAAAGCATGCTTCGTAATGCATTACAAGAAGAAGTACAAGCCGGTGACTTACAACTCAATTTCAGATATTTGATTTACTATAATAAATGTAATAACACTTATCAATTAGTAAATGCATATCCTACAAACATAGCTGCACAGGCAGCTTAATATTAACAAGGGCTCTTCGGAGCCCTTAAACAAATACTTATTATGATAACATTTTCGCAATTGAGTATAGGCGATCCTATATATGTATTAGAAATCATAGGTACATTTAAGAAGAGTACTAATTACTTTGCTGGTAATATAGTAAGTGTATCTAAAGTGTATGACGAACCACTACCACCATAGTAGTTTCCAATGCCTAACTAGAATAGAAAGAAGTTAGTAGACATAGTTATAAGTTGTGGTGGTGAACAAAAGAAGTTAACAGTAGAGGAAGGCAAATCATTAATTAATGATACTCAACTAGGTCTTACTGTAGCTACAGACAAACAACATATAGTTAATATGGTTAAATCTAGTTACAATGAATATAAAGCGAAAAAAGAAGCTGTTGCTAGGTATGACGAAGAAATGACTAAATGTGAAGCTATACTTAAGTAGTTAGATTATACAGAGAAAGAACCTGAAAAGGAAGATCCTAGAATATAGGAATTACAAGATTAGGTTAGAGAACTTAAAGATTTAATAAAACAGGCAAGTAATATGGTTCCACCTTAGATGAAATAGATGTTACCATAGAATATGCAGAAAGCAATGAATGAGGCTAGTTAATAACTAGCCTTTTTTTATTTTAAGACTTCTAGACAAACGCTATTATATTACTTGACCAATTGTACTACTACACCTATAAAATGGCTTAGAACGCATCTAAATACGTTATAAAGATATTTAATAAATAATGCATTATGAAATTAAACACACTGAATACTATTATTGATGATATTCTACTTGAATTGCGCAATAGTTCTGTTGCTGAATCAGAACATATAAGTAGAATATAGATTGAACAATGGATTCACAACTATAGAGCTGTACTCATCAAGTAGGACATAGATAAGGGTAGAGATATAAATCCTATGTATGTCCAAACTATTCCATGTGTACACATTGATAGAATAGATAGTACAGCAGGTCATATAGAATATAGAAGTGACATAGAATTACCAAAGTTAATAGATTTTCATTTTAGAACAGGTCTAGTATATGTAAAGGACATGTCTGGCAATCTAATTCAGCTAGGTAATGAAACAAAGATGAAATATCAAAAGTATAGAAAGTATACTTGCGGAGACTATATAGCATACATCAAAAACAATAGATTGTATGTGGAAGATCCGGGTAATGATCACCAGCTCGAATGGGTAGAGATAGGAGTAATAGCTGAGAATCCTGCTGATATCAATGAATGTTTCGATCCTGATAGTTCATATCCTGCACCTGCGCATATGATACCTGTAATCAAAGATATGATATTTACTAAAGAATTGAATATCATGCATCAGATGCCGTCAGACGAAACTAATAACTCTAGAGATGATATGTAGAACATTAATGTTAAATAGCAATGAAGAAATCTTATACAATAAGCGACTTCTATGAGTTCTACTTATCTTATATCGAAAGGGAAACTGTATATGATGTTGATTACAAAACATACAGACAAATTGTTGAAGATTACTTTAAGTATATCGTAGAAGAGATAATGGAAAATAGTAGAGAATTCAAACTACCATGTAGACTTGGAAATCTAAGTATAGTAAAACGATAGCCTAAGAACTTTGATAACAAGAGTCTTAGGATAGACTATCATGAAAGTAAAGTACAAGGTAAAGCTGTATACTTCATTAATGAACACAGTAATTACTATAAGTTTAGATTCTTATGGAGTAAAAAGGATTGTTTACTAACAAATAAGACAAAATATTAGTTTGTAGCTTCTCGCGCTAATAAAAGAAAATTGGCTCAAATAATAAAAAATAGAGAACATGATTACGTTGAAATTAGATGATTTATTTGAATTTAAGAAGGATGGGCAATATCAGTTTGAAGATACACCTGGAGTATATGCAATTGTTAATCTTTTGAACAATAAAAAATATATAGGATCAAGTAGTTCTATTAGAAGAAGATATCGTCAACATTTTAATGAATTATCAAATGACAAACACGCTAATCCTATATTACAAAAAGCATTCAATAAATATGGGTAGAAACATTTCGGATTTTTGATACTAGAAACTTGTGAAAATGTGAAAGATACTCTATTATTCATAGAATAGAAATACATAGATGAATTAGGAGATTATAACATATGTAAAATAGCTGGTAAGACTACCGGTGTACATAATAGTGGTCACATTATAACTCAAAAACATAGAGAAATAATTGCAGAGTCTAATAGAAATAGAAAATGGAATGAATCAAGTCTAAAGAAAAAATCAGAACAAATGAGAAATAGTCCACTAGTGGCTAAACAAAGAAAAAAAGTAGACATGTTTTCTATAGACGGGATATATATACAAACATTTGATTCAATTGCTAATGCTGCAACAAGTATGGGTAACACGAATAAAAGAGTAAGTATAAAAAGATGTTGCCAAGGCAAATACAAATCGGCTTACGGCTTTATATGGAAATATCACAATAACGATTAATATGATAGACAATAATATGGTATCGTCCAAAGCAGTTATAGCCAAGATAATTGCTGATTTAGATCTAAAAGAGGACGAGATTAGAATATCTGATGTAAGAGAATACATAGGCGAAGCTATGGAGAAGATAGGTGCTGTACAATAGTTAGAGCACAAAGTAGTAAATTTAAAAGTAGAGAATTACCAAGCCAAATTACCTTGTGATTTATATAGATTAAATCAAGTAGCGTTTTCTTTTGAAAATGGATGCGGTTGGTTGCCAATGAGAAAGGTTACCAACTCTTTTGGTGTATATAAGAAATGTGGTGAATGTAATCCTAAAATGTTAATAAAGGATAATGCACTTATACCTTTAGTAAAGAACATATTCAATGTTAATACAGATAAGGAAGCTATTGATATTCTTAATGAAGATGTTAATGTTAAGTAGACATTAAGTGCTTTAGTAAATCAATATACTATACCTAGTAATAATGGCAGACTTATTATAGGTAATCCTGCGACATTTAATACAAGCTTACAATACTCTACTAAACCTGGATATATTACTGTTAATGTACCATGTGGATGGTTAAAAATATCATACCATGCTATTATTACTGATGAAGACAGTATGCCTATGATACCTGATATACCATCATACTTTGAAGCTATATTCTGGTATGTAGCAATGAAGATGTCTTATCCCAAATATTTAAAAGGACAGCTGAATTAGAATATATACTACGATATGAGAAACTCATGGAACTTCTACCGTAGATAGGCATATGCAGAAGCTATGATGCCTACTGTAGATGAGTTGGAAACTATTAAGAATGTATGGCACAAACCTTATACTGAGATGAGAGATCATGATACATTCTTTGAGAGTACAGGAGATGAACAAATACTTTATAATTGGAATAGATAATGACTAATACATTATAGACAAATACTTTCGTTGGTGGTATGAATCTAGATACAGATGTAACTATGATACCAGACAATCAGTATAGATATGCGGAGAATGTACGTGTAATTACTGATACTGATGGTACCACAGGTGTGTTGCAGAATGTATAGGATACTAGAATGGTAGAGGGAGGAGACTTCTTGAACCCCAATGAAACAGTACTAGCTGCTACTACAGTTGATAAGTATGGTGTCATACTTACTGTAGATGGTACTAAAATATGCAGAATATATAGAGTAGAAGGTTATGATGATCTACCATTAAAAGCTACAGTAATAGTCAAAGGTGAACTGGGTTATAATGTAAGTTCTAAAGTAAAAATAGTAGCTAACTATGAATCTGCTACTATTATTAAAATCTATATAGCCTCTCCAGATCAGACTATTAAGACTCTTAATATAATGGACGGTAGATATATGCAAACTCCTAACGGTAATCCTTTACTAGACTCTAATGGTAATCTAAAGAATACTAGTCTGCTGGATATACAAATATCTACTTTACTCGGAGCACCAGAAGTAATATCATTGGGAGGAGGTTCGCTGACTACCGGTATAGTACAGTACTCTTATCAGTTATTTAATGCTCGTGGTTCTGCTACTAACTTCTCTCCAGTTAGTAATGCTATACATCTTACTAATAGTGAAGTATCAGGAGGATAGAAGAACTATATGGGCAATAATAAGGATGTAAACTCTGGTAAAAGCGTTAACTTTAAAGTTAAATTAAATGATGTACCTGAAGGATTATTTGATAATATCAGATTAATTCGTATAAAGTATAATGACTTTACTGAAAATCCTTAGATTGAAATATTTCAAGAAAATGAGATATCATCTTCTACTAATGAATACATATTTAATGATACTGGCGGTAATGTAATAAATACTATTACTATAGAAGAATTTAATAAGATACAAGAGAGTACATTTACTGCGGCTACTATAGAATCTAAGGATAATATATTGTTCGCAGCTAATATCAAAGAATCTACATGGAAACCACAATATGATGCTAGATCATATAGATTTACTGCCAGTAACAAGTTAATACTTAATGGTTCTAGCGAAGATCAGAATATAGAAGTAATAGTAACAAATTCTAATCTTAATAGCACCTTGAGTTCTATACCAGAATCTCATGACTGTATTAATCCGTATAATGGTCAAGATCCTGATTTTAGTAATAGAGATGTATGTAAGTATTAGTTTGGTAGTACTACGTTAGGAGGTACTGGTCTAAATATAGACTATGAATTCGTTACTACAGATGTAATGCTAGACGATAACTTCACAAATACTCTTACTATAAATACTCCTGTTACTACTAGTGATAAGATTACCATAAACAATCTTAATGGTTCTACTGTATCATAGATATCTCTAGGAGCATCTGGTATAAATAGATTCAGGAATTATGCTGATCCTTATTTTGCTAGTAAGTATAAAGGATATCAGAGAGATGAGGTATATAGATTTGGTATTGTATTCTTTAATGAAAGAAATGTTGCTACTCCAGTATATTGGATTGGAGATATTAAATTCCCTCATTGTTGGGAAGCATGTCCATGGTATGTACAAGATCTTACTCTTTATGGAAAAGCAATTGGTATAAACTTTAAAATAAAGAATTATCCTGATGGAGCTAAAGCATATCAGATAGTAAGATGTAATAGAACAAAAGAAGATAGAACTATATTAACTCAAGCTCTATTATCTGGAACTGTATCATATCCATATCATTCTGTTAGAGATGCAGAATATGATATAGCATCTGAGAATACCAGAAGACCATATACATTCCTGGGAAATAGTTGGCAGAAAGTAGGTTAGATAACTGATTCTATTATTGGTAATGCTAGTTACTAGTGGATGGTATCTGAAAGAGTTGACAACTATATATCAACACTTATTAGTCCAGAAATTGATGCTAATTAGGATGATATGGCTAAGAGTGTCAAAGGTTGTAGAGCAGATATGTGTTTGAAATTAGATCCTAGAACTAATCATAAAGAACATATAAGTTCTGTTGGTGGACAAGCTACAGCATATGGCTATTACGTTAAATCTAATAGAACATAGTAGGTAAGAAGTGGAGTAGCAGTTACTAATGAATATGCTAGTCAAAGTTCTAGAGTGGGTTCAATAGCAAGTTCTAGTTCAGAGGCTCTTAATGATATATTCATGGTAGGAAATGCAGCAGAGTGGACTGGTATAACTAATTTGATAGGAAAGAGATATATAGCTCACTATACTGGATTTGGAACTACTAGGGGTAAATTTGATATAAATGAATCTGTTAGTCCTATTATAATGGAAGGATTCTCTTGGCCGGATGCAGCATCTAAACACTCTTCTATTTCTGGTAAAACTTATCTTAATGCTACCGTAAGTATGAATGGTAGACAGGATAATCAAGAAATATACAATAAGACTGGTTACTATGGAAATTGTGTTGTTGTCACTAGAGATAACAATAATATAGGTGTGCAACAGAATATAAATATAGATAGGGCTGGTACAGAACCTATGAGTCCTAGAGTTTCTGGTACCATTGCTGATCTTATTAGAGAGTTTAATTATACTCAATTTACCACACCAGTAGTTAATATAAAAACTAATAATATACCATACAGTGGAAACACTTATAGTGCTCGTAGTAACTCTACTTACATAAGTACATATACATATCATGACTTATCTGATCGTAATGCTATAGTATTTGGTGGTGATACTTATTTAGGAGTATTAGATCATAAAACTGTAATGTATATTCCTCAATTCTGGGGAGGTGTACAAAGTCCTGATGTGAACTGTGGAGTTACAGTTTCAGACTATATTCCTTTTGAGACTACTATTAATCTTGCTTTATTGTATGGTAGTTCTGCATCTAGAGTTGGATCTAGTGATCTAGATTATGTAGACCCGTACTTATCATTATCTATCTCTGGTGCATCATATGGTGGTCATACATAGAGTAAACCATATTTTGCATATAATGATGCTTACTCTAGATAGCCAGATGCTTAGATGTATGTAACAGATTCTAATTATTCCATTAGCAATTTGCAGTCTGGTAATAGAATTAGATACTCTGGTACTAAGACTGCTAATGAGATATCAGATAGTTGGACATCATTTAAACCAGCAGATTATCTTGATGTAGATTCATCTCATGGAGATATTACAAACTTAAAGCAGTTTAATAATCAGTTATTATTCTGGTAGAAAGATGCCGTAGGAATAGCATCTGTAAACGATAGATCACTTATAACAGATAACAATCAAGCTCCTCTAGTATTAGGTACTGGTGGTGTACTGGATAGATATGACTATTTAACTACATCTAATGGATCTGATACACCAAATGATAAAAGTATTGTAACTAGTCCTAATGGTTTATATTGGTATGATGATAGTAAGAATGAAATATGTTCATATGGTAATGGAGTATAGAAATTATCCAAAGCTAAGAGTGTTCAATCATGGTTAAATACAGATAAACAAAAAGCAAAAGTAAGTATATATGATCCTAAGTTTAATGAAGTACAGATGGGATTTGAAGATAAAGTGCTTACTTATGATGAACAAATTCAATAGTTCTCTTCGTTTAGAACATTTAATCCAGATAATTACTTATCATTCCCAGACAAACTCTTGTATATTAAGGACTAGATAATAAAAGAAAGCGCAGATTTTCCGTTAAATGAATTAAAGTCTAGATTATAGATAGTAATCAATAAAGATCCATTATTAACTAAGACGTTTGATAATGTGTTCTTTAGTGGAGAATTTGATGATGTTAGAAAGATGATGCAAGTTATTAAATTCACTACAAAGACTCAAGAAGGAACTATATTTAAAGATAATACAGAAGTAAATAATCCAATAGAACAGCGAGAAGATACATTTAGGTTTGCTGTTGGTAGGGAGAAAACTAGTGTAGATGACATGTCTCTTCCTGGTAGAATGAAAGGTAAGTATATGATATGTGATTATATTATTAATTGCAATGATCAACACAACTTCAGACTCCCTAATATAAACACGACATATAGATATTCAATGATATGAAAAAGATAAATAAAAGAAAAAAATATGTAGGTGGAGGTATGACACCATATATGCGAACCGATTTCAATTCTCAGCTACCTACACAATTAACAGCTCCACAGTCAGTATAGGCATATGCTCCTGGTAATGCTAAACCTACTAGTTCTGCTAATTTCTTGCAATCTAGTAATTTTGCGAATATGTTTGGAGGATCTGGTGGATCTGGAGGTGGTGGTATGGCAGGAATAGGTCAAGCTGGCGATGCAATTAATTCAATGATCAGTAATATTACAGGTCCTGCTACAGCTTCTACTGTAAGTGAATCTAGAATGCAAACAGCAATGGGTACTATATCTGGTACTGCTAAAGGAGCAGCTGCAGGTTTTGCAGTTGGTGGTCCTGTTGGTGCTATAGTAGGTGGTGTAGCTGGATTAGCTTCTGGTATTACTGGTAAGAAAGGTTCTGTATCTGTATCTAAGAATCCATATGATGATACTGTTGATATCAAATATGGTACAGGTATTAGAGGAGGAGCTAGAAATAGAAGAAAATTACGTCGTCAAGCTGAACAAGCACAAGCTAATGCTAGAAGTAATTAGGCTAGTTTGTAGATGGGAAGTATTAATGAACAGGAGTTTTACGACGATTATGATAATGATATACAAACAATGGCGCAAGGAGGAATGACTAGTAGTTTAGCATATGTAGATGACGGTGAATTACTTAATACTCCACAAGGAGTCATTGCAGAAGTGCCAGAAGAAGGTAAACCTACAGATAGTAATTTGGTTGATCTGCCAGAAGGTACTAGAATACTTAGTGATAAAAGAAAAGTACCAGGAAGTAAAGAAACATTTGCGCAGATGGGTAAGAGATTAATGTCAAAAAAGAAAACAAATAGAACAGATAAGTATGCAGAGAATGCTGCAATGCTTAATGAGATGAACGATCAAATGATCTACGATAAATTATTTGCTATATAGGAAGGAATGAAAAAGAAACAGCCAATTCAAAAATTTCAAGATGGTGGAACAAAGCGCGGTTTTAGATATAAAGAAGAATAGACTGGAAAAGAACATTTCTATGAAATTGGAGAAACTTTACCCTACAAAGGAAATAAATTCAAAGTAATTGATAGAAATACTGCAGTACCAGTAAGAGACTACTCTAGTTTTAATACAAACATGAGTGCTGACAGAGTACTTACTCCTCAATATTAGTTATCTAGTATAGATATCAATTTACCGCAGGTAGATGTTTCTAATAGATTTAAAAGAAAAGTTACTCCTACTACTGTAAATAACATAAATAATTCTTTAGACCTTAGCGGTGAAACTGTTAGTAGACCAAATAGTAAAGTAATACCAACTAGATCTGTACAAAGGACCGCACCTAAACAAAGAATTATTTCTGCTTATACTGTAGACCCTGTAGAAAATGCATTAGATATTAGTGGAGAAACACAAGCAAGAGTTGGAGATGAAGTAGCACCATATATAACTTCAACTGGATCTACTGAAGAAAAACCAGCTACTAGTACTACTGGTAAAAACAATTGGTTATCTGGAGTAGGAAACTTATTTACAGATACTGCAGCTCTAGCTCCTACCATATCTAATATGTATGCAAGACCAGAAACATTTAATGCTACATATAATCCATATGAGTCTTAGATTAGATAGACTATGGCTAATCGTAAATTTGATATTAGTCCAGCTAAAAGATCTATTAGAGAAAATAGATCTATAAGTAATTACAATGCTGCTAATTATAATCCGAGTACCGGAGCTAACTTAGCTTATAGGTTGTAGAGTCAAATAGCTGCTGATAAAGCTATCGCTGATTTATATTCTACGGCTAGTAATGTTAACAATCAATATGCTGGTGAATATGCTAATACTTTAAACAGTCTCGGACAACAAAGAGTTAATGCTACTAATATGGCTGTTGACATGAATGCTAGAAGCAGGGCAGCTGCTAGAAATATTCAGAGAACTGCTTTAACTCAATTAAGTCAGTATGCACAAAATAAACAGTTGATGAAAAACCAGAAGAGTAGAGATATGGCTATGTTGGATATGTATGGACCGTTTCTTGAAGCTGGTTATAGTTCTAAAGATTTTGCATCATTTATGAAAAAATTTAAGAAAGGATAATTATGGCAGCAAATATGTATGATCAAGCCGCATAGGCTCAATTTATAAATACTTATGTACCTATCAATTTTGGAGAATTATATAGAATAGGTGCAGCATAGAAAGCTGCTGTAGACGAAGCGGCTCAATAGTTTGGAACTCAACTGTAGAAATTCGGTGAGTTCCAATCACCGTCTTAGATAGATACACAGAGATATTATGATCTTACTATAGGTAGATAGGATTTCCAGAATGCTATTAATCAAATGGTAGCTAATCCAGATTACTTAAAAGATGCAGCTAATAGATCTTAGCTATAGTCTATGATAAATAGTATTGATTACTCTACTCTTAGTTAGCTAAAACAAAGTTCTGAAAATCTCAATGCTAGACAAAAAATGATTGCTCAAATGAAGGCTCAAGGAAAGTATAATCCAAATTGGGACGATATAAATATCAATCTATGGGATACTTCTAATAAAGGCATCATGACAGAATTATCTCCATTAGAGTGGATGAATGCTAATTAGCTAAGTAATGTATATTTTGATAATCTTAAACCTAGTACCTTACAAAGTGTATATAAAGACGGAGTTAAATATCAAAGATAGGGAATTACCTATGATACCTTAAAAGGTATTGCTGAAGCTAGATTCAATGACTTAATAGCTACTCCATAGGGTCAAATGTATTATAGAGATGCGTTACGTGCTTCTGGAGGAGATGAAGCAGCTGCAAAAGAAGCTTTTACTACAATGATAGCAGATTCACAACGTGATAGAATAGTAGAATAGGAAACTATTGATCCATACTGGTTAGCTATGGCTAAACAGAGAATGTCTGCTGGTTCTAATCAACCATATTCTGTTATGCCTACTAGACAACAAATGCTAGAAACAGATTGGTCTAGTAAAGTAGTACCTAAGTTTAGTAATATTCCAGAGTCTTCTAGAAAAGAAATAGAAAATCTTGCTTCAATAGCTAAAGCAGAATACGACAAGTATTAGAAGAGTGGTAGTGATGAAGATTATATTAATTATCTAAAAGCTGCTAATAGAGCACAATAGTATCAGTCTGACGCGTATCAAAAGAATATGCAAAAACTTATGAAGGAAGATTTTTAGAAAGCTGCAAACTTTAAATTATCTGATGATCCTAATAAATCTAAAGAATATAGTAGAAAAGGATATTTAAGAGGAATATCTTATGCTTTAGATGAAGCTAGTTCTACTGCTTCTTTAATAAAAGAGGATCCTATCTTAACATCGTTAGGTGCCACATATCAAGATTATACTTAGGCTAATGGATAGAAAGTAGGCGTGTATTAGTTCAATAACTCTAATGGGTTTATGTTACCGGAGACTGTATTCTAGTTTGCTACAAATACTGGACAATCTAAAGTAAAGAGAGACGCGGGATTATTTAGAAGTGGTGATTTCCCATTTAAAGAATTAGTTGAAAATGGTAGATTAGGAGATGTACAATTTGTTCCAGAAAATAGATAGAATTTAATACAACTTGGAAATAACAAACTCATAAAAGGTAAGTTAAGAATACCAGTTGAAGAAATAGAGAACACATTAGGAACTGGAATATTATATAGTCTAAAAGGAGATGCTCCATCAGATTATTTGTCTCCAACCAGTTTATTTGCCAGATAGTCTACTAAACGAGCTCTAGAGGACAATTTTGGTAGTAGAGAAATAAAATATGGAGAAGATGGAGAACCATTCTATGAAGTAGAAGTATATAGACAATTACCTGATGATAATAATGGAGATTACTGGTATCAAGTAAACCAGCTTAGAGAGAATTCACCATCATAGAGAGGAGTAGGTGGAGCTACCCAAGCTCAAGCAATGCAAGAACAATCTGTACGTAGTATATACAACCAATAATGACATATGAGTAAGAAAAAGATACCTGACTATACGTTAGTAGATAGTTTTGAGACAAATAATAATAGGGCTAAAGCAATGTTTAGCCCTAAAGTGGATACTGATGCATATTTGAATGTAGTACATAATCCACCATATGAGGGAACTCCTAATAATTTTAATTGGTTCTCTAATGCTTTCTATGACTGGAATTTAACTAGAAATTAGGCTAGTAAAGAAGCGGCTCTGGGCGAATATGTATATCTACAAGAGGACTACGAAACATTGGAAGGAGCTAAATAGTATTTGTAGGCTATTAATGACATACTGAATCTGCAAGAAGATAAGGATAATACAGACGAATAGAAAGAATAGCATATAAATCAACTTAAAGGAGTTATAGAACAAACTAAACCTAGTTATGATAAATTACTAAATAAAGAATTTAACAATAACTCTATTAAAGACTTCATATTTCCTGAAAGATTAACTACGTTAAGCCCGCAACAGCAGATAGATAATATAGACAAATTCCTCACAGGAACACTACAGGAAGGAGGAGTAATAGCTAGAAGAGATGAAGCTTTAGAGAAAGCTAAAAAGTATCAAAATTTTACTGAGTATTGGGAAAGCAAAATGAATTCTGATTACTATAATAGGAAAAAGAGTTCTCCAGGTATGGATCTTGCTGATATAGATACTTATTTGTACAAAATGCCAGGTCTTATGGGTTCATCTGCTTCTAGTTTAGGTTCTTAGTTAGTAGGAACCATAGGTGCAGCTATTTCTACTAAAGGTGGATTAGCTACATTAGGAGGTGTTATTGCAGCTATAGGTGGAAACGTTAATGCTAGAGATCAGGAATCTAAAGCAGAGGTATATTCTAATTATAAACAAAGCTTAATTAATGCAGCAGAAAAAAATAAAATAAATCAAGATGTATTAAAAGAAGCTAAATAGAATATGATAGATTCTGGACAGTATACTCCAGAACAGATAGAAAATGACGATTATGTATATGATTAGATAATTGCTGACAAAGTAAATATTAGTAATGTTAAGTTTAATAAGTTACGTACAGAAAATTTAGAAGGGTTAAAATCTTTATATATGGACAATATGGCTTTATCTGGAAGCGATATTGTTCAAACTTTTTTAGAAGTAACACCATTACATCAGATAGCTAAAGATGTACGCGGATTTAAATTACTTAAAAGTTTAGCAAATACTAAAGCCGGAAAAACTGTAGAAACAGTAGCTAACAAGTATGGTACTATTAAAGAACAACTTGCTGATAGAATTGATGATGTAGTATCTTTCGGTATAGATAATGTTGACAAATTACCAAGATTAACAAGAAGAAAACAAATATTAGATATAGGAGGAAGAGTAGTAATAAGCAGTGCCTTAGAAGGAGCTGAAGAAGGAACTCAATATATCAAAGGACAGAGATATATAAATAGAGATTTTGATTCTGATCCTAATTTACTAAAAAGTTGGGCTAAAAATATAGGTACAGGAGCTAGATCTATTTTTGCAGCTATAACTCCATGGGATCCTGTGTATTCTGATGACGAAGAGTTTTTAGAGAACTTTAAAGGAGGAGCACTACTTGGAGGGATAATGACTGGAGCTATTGGTACTGCTACTTCTATTCAACCTGTTAATAGATAGATATCAGGACAAAGATTCCTTGCAGGTTTATATGCTGATGGAATAGCTAGCAAGGATCAAGTACGTAAAAATATTCAGTATAGTAAAAGCATACGAGAAGGAAAATGGGATACAGTTTATCAAGCTTTTGATGATCTGGAATAGGCTAATATAGATGGAATAGACTCTTCTGTAATACAGGGAGAAAAGAAAAGGGCTAATTAGTTTTATAATACATTTACTTCTAAATAGACATTATAGTAGGCTAATAACATAGGCATTGACCCTAGAACTGAAGATTACGACATATTTGTATCTTTAAAGCAGTATCATGATGAACGATATAGTGATGCTAGAAGATTATATAGTGATTACGCATCTCAAGCGGATAATATATTATATAGCCCTGAAGTACAAGAACATATTCTTAACATAAATAAGGACTTGAATATTGATCAACAGGCTAGCGTTAGATCCCTAATAAAAATATAGGCAGAATTAGAAGCATCTAAAAAATTAATCAACGATGTATTTAATAGTTCTGATAAATTAGATGAGATTCAGAGATACACTGGAATTAAAGTAAATAAATCTGACGTTAATTACTTTTCTAGAATATTAAGATAGAATATAAAAGATCTAGAAGAGCAATATAATAATCTTAAAACATATTTACCAGATACTAATATAAAAGATGAATAGTTAGAAGTTCCTAAAGTACACCAGGATCTTAATGACGCATACGAAAAAACTATTCTAGCCAAATTAGATCTAGATAGAGCTTAGGATGACTATTCTATAATGAATTCTACAGATGAATAGTTGATTAAATCTAGAATAGATAGATGGAAAGGAGTAGAAAGTAAAGATGAAGAGTTTGTTTAGAGATTAAATGACTCTTATTCTGGAAAATAGGAGGAAAAGGTAATAGAAGAAAGCGAAGATATTAAGGCAGAACCTATAGATAATACCACTGCTCCAGTAGAAGTAGAACCTATTAAACCAGAACAACAGAAAGAAGCAGAGCCTTAGTCTATTACTGATACTAGAAATGCTGCAGAGTGGATTCAAAGAAAATACTTTAAGCAAGAAAGAGATGAAAGAGGTAATAATAAGCAAGTATTAAATGCTGACAATATATATGGACAAGCATATAATGAGGCTACAGAAGCTTTAAGAGAGGCATACCATAAAATAAATCCAAACGCTAAGAAGTTTAACACTTTTTCTGCATCTATTATACTACAAGACCCTAAATTCTCTAAAGACGAAAGAGCTGATTTATGGGAGGATCTAATTAATACAAGAAATTAGTTAGAAGAAGAAGTATATACTAATGGGAACTCATCTAGAGCAAAAGAATTAGTAAATTTAGTAAAAGAAAAGATAGAAGCATTACAGCTAGAGGAAGATATTATAACATCTTACAATGAATTTGTATCATCTAGTGAATAGTATATACATGAAAAAATGCTTCAAATCAAAGATAAAGAACATAAGATAACAGAGCAACAAGATGCGTTGACTCCAGTTAATGTTCCAGAATCTCCAAAAGCAGAGCCTACTCAGAAATCTCAAGAAGAAGAACCAGCTAAGATGGAAGACCTACCATCTCTTGGCTCTTTATTGGGAGGATTAATTGGTCAGGACGCTGCATAGGCCTTAGATACAGCTTATTCTGAACCATAGACTCCAGAAGATACTTCTGCTCCTATTAGTGAGCCAGAACCAAAGACAAATGACGGTATTACTAAAGATTTAACTTACGATCAATAGTTAGATCCATATTCTCATGAACTCAATTATAGACTAAGTAATACTACCTAGGATGCAAATGGTAAGTGGACAGTAGTTACTTATAAAAAGTTCTAGGGTATGGAAGACTATCTGAACAATGAAGACTTTTCTAAAGTAAGTGCTAATGATGACTTTCTGAAAGAGGTAGAAAATAATGGGGTATACTTTGAAGTTAAACCTTATACTAATCCTCAAGGATAGATAGAAGATGCTATATATGCTATCTTTAATTACAAAGGAAAGAAATATATTGCAGCGGTTAGAACTAGTAAAGGATTATATGCTAATAGATCCGGTAAATTTAATAAGTTACCATACAACCAACAACAATATATAGTCAATAACTTAAATGATCTTAGAAATAAAATAACAGAATTATACAAGCAAGTATAGACTAATCCTAATTTGCAAGTAGTTCCTACGCAATTACGTAGAACTCCAGGTTCTATTGTTAATGAAAAGAATAGTGACGGTAGTCCAAAAAATAGACCATTAACTGAATCTAAATGGTTAACAGTAAAAGATCCATATGAGATAACTCCTGAAAATACTGAAGTAGGTATTACTACAGGTCCAGCAGGAAAAGGAATAATAAGACTAAGGAATAGAGTATTATCATATAATGGTAGAGCTATGGGTAAGCCAGCATGGATTATTAAAACTACAAATTATGATGGTACAGTATATGATAAACCAGTCATACTTAATTATAAGAAATTCTCTGATTCACCTAAAATAGCTGATCTTATACTAGACTTAGTATTAAGTAATCAAAATCAATACGTAGATGCAAATGGAGTATAGACACCTATTAATCCTAAAGAATTATTAAAGTTCTTAGTTAATTTTGGTACACATACTGTAGCTAATCCTAATAGTTAGGTGTACTCTCCAGAACAGATACAACAAAGATTAACTAAACAATTCTTTGAAGATGAAAACGGAAACATCGTAATAGGAACTACTACTTATACAGTAAATGACTTACTTACCGATGAAACTATAAGAAATAAAGCTAGGCAATATATAATGGATAATTTTCATTATAATATTGATGAAGATGGTCTTAACAAGAACTATTTAGGTGGTGATCTGCAGTCATAGGATAGAGATCCTCATTTTGAACGATTGTATTCTTACTTTAAAAATAGTGATGTAGAAAAGATAACTATTATACCTGGAGAATTAGAATTTACTAGAAAAGATTTTGGACTAGAGGGTAATCCTAAAGGAATAAGTGTATTGGGCTGGTATATTAAACAAGGTATACTTCTAACTGATATAGCCGATCAATTGCAAGATGCTAATATATATGTAGACGATGTTAGACTTGTAGACAAGACTGTAAAACAAGTTCAATAGGAAGCTAATCAGAAACTATAGGAATCTGTTAAAGATGATATAAGAGAAAAAGTTATAGAATATACAGATATCTCTGGAAATAAAGCTTCAATGAACTTAGCAGATATTTATGCTATATTAGATGGTAGGAAAAGAAGAGGTCCTAATATGACAGTAAATGTTGATACTAACTGGAATATTGAGTATAACCGAGAAGATAAAATGGATGTCCAACAAGCAAAAGAATGGATAGAAAACACTCTTGGTATTACTCCTGATATAACAAATGCTGTGATAGATGTTACGGATTCTGGCACTAGTGTAGTTGGTAGAGTAACAGAAGATTCTATTTTATTGTATAGCGATGCTCCTAGAGGCACCGAATATCACGAAGCTTGGCATAGAGTATCTCAACTACTTATATCAGAAAAGGATAGGAGAAAGATATATGACAGATATAATCGTAAGAATAAATCTGCTTTAAAAGATTCCTAGTTAGATGAAATATTTGCAGAACAGTTCAGAGAATTTATGCTCGATGAATCAAACAAATATGATTTTGATACTAAAAACTGGTTTAGAAGGATATTGAACTTTATAAAGTTGTGGGCTAGAACAGGGTAGTATGCTCTTGCTAAAATATATTCTAACATTAACAGAGGAAAATATGCAGGTATAACTCCTAATCAAAGTAATATAGATAGATTTAGAAGTATCTATGGAGGAGAAGGACCTAATTTTGAAATAGGTGGACATGAATTTAAAACCATAACTAAGTATAAACAATTCGACGATATTGTTAAGAGCCTTACTTATGCTTTCTTTAATGTAGCTTTTGCTGAAGGTAAATATATAAATTATAGTGATCTTAATGAAAGTAAACCTACGTTTGAAAGATTAAAATTAATAGTACAAGCTTAGGCAAATAAATTTCCATCTCCTACTATGACAGAAGTAGTAGATACATTTGATAATATATTTGTACCAGTTATATCTACTAGATTGAAATAGTTAGGAATTAGAACCATAGATAGAAATTCTGAAGATCTAAGTGCAATAGAAGAGGTATAGGAAGGCATAGATGTAGCACAACATACTGTAGAAGGTATGAATATATCTATAAAAGATAATGCTCCAGCTGAAGTTAAATTCTTCTTTCAAACCATACCAATGATGGAAAGAGGAAAAGATGGGAATTATCAAACTAAGATAGACGATGTTACACATTTTGCCAGTTTCGTAGATTCTAATTAGGCTTGGAACAATGTATTAAAAGATTTGTCTGGATGTCGTACTATAACTAATATCTTCGATAAAGTAAACATATTAGCATAGAATGACTCATTCTATATGTCATTATTGTTAAAACTAGGTAATGAAATATAGAAATCTAATTCAGATGATATAAGAATAGCAACTGATGCAGAAGCCTTACTTACTAAACTTGAAACTGTAATAACTTCAGATATAAATAACTTTGTTACTGCTAAGATAAGTAAAGATAGAAATACAGGGTTTACCAAAGCATCTTTAGTAGACAATACTGTAGATATTAAAGCTATAAAATACCCTAAGGTATGGTCATAGTCATTATTCACTAATTCTGGATTGTTCAAATACGATAAAGATGGTAAAATAGTAGCTGATCCAGATGCTAAAAAGTAGTTAAAATTAGTAATAGATAATCTAACTGCTATTAGAACTGCTTTTATGAATCGTAAAGGGATACTAAAGGTAGGAGATAGAGATGTTGATTTACATATACCTATGAATCAAGAATGGTTAAAAGATAGAATAGTTTCTTATCTTTAGGCAATAGGTATAGGTATAGATAAACCTACAATCAATAAAATGCTATTATCAGGAGATTATGGTAATCCTAGAGCAGATTCTTATACTCTACTAAATTCATTTGTAGTAAATATTAATAACTTTGGAGGTTTAGATAAGATTACAGAAGTATTAAACACTATAAACAGTGCTATTAAGTTTGATAATACATTGTCAGATATAATAATTAGTGGTAAAACTGTATCTCCTAAGTCTATCTGGAGTAATGTAGGTTATGTAAAGACTTTGGCTAATTACTACGCCTATGTACATTCTACAGATAAAGGTTTAAGTAGTTATGGTCCTGATGGTAATACATATTACATGGTATCGCAGAACAATTTCGTAAAAGATAGGGTTCAAGAAATGATTACAGATCCTTAGGTATTGTAGGATTTGCGTTCTGTTAACTATAATCAACACTCTATTATACTTAATGCTATATCGTAGGGTAATAAAAATATTCAAGTAGAAACTCTTATCAACTTCAAAGATGAAACTTCATATGATGCTGGTAGAGATTATTTCGGAATTACAGATAGAGAAGATTATATAGCTAAAATGACAGCTGTAATGAATGATCGAATAATATTCCCTACAGTAGCCGATAAGAAAACCTATCATTTCTTACGTGGAGTTAAATTACCGCATGAACGAATAAATTTCACAGTAACCCAATAGGGTACTTATGCGTAGTATGGTGAATAGTCTTTAGATATATTAATAGGTTATTGTCAAGATGAATTAAGTTAGATAGAATTATGTCTTAGACAAATTGATGATGATCCAGCTCATTATGATAAGGAAAACAATATACATTATAATGAAGATGGAAGTATCAACAATGATTGGCTTGAACCAAATAGAAGAATCAAGAACTTCCATACTCCTAATACTTATAAGTATACAGACAAATATGGAAAGAAACATACAGTTAAATTAGAAGGTAATGGAGCAAGATTCTTATTCTTAACAGGAGTATATGCAAATGGTAAATTTATTAACTTTAACGACCCTAAAAAGTCTGCTAAAGAATGTTTACAACTAGCAAAAGACTATTTCTTCAATGCTCCTAAAGATGCTCAAAAAATGTTCTTAAGTGATTTAATAAATCGTAGAGTAAAAGAAGAAATAGAAACATCTAAGAAATTAGGACTTATTACTGGCAATGATAATAATAGTATATGGAGCTTACGTAACTCATTATTAGATGATAATGAACTAATAGAACGTACAAAGGCATATACTAATATAGATCCTAATAATGCTGAAGGATATGCTATATTCGACATGATTGCTGACTATACTATTAATAGTATA
>OGDU01000075.1_pt1 | contig 99250 bp, 91 predicted proteins | sample 1570371 | NCBI WGS metagenome assembly OGDU01 (sample SAMEA2581977, study PRJEB24529) | metagenome | biome: Human gut stool | place: China | collected 2011
GGCTCTCGATGCAGCTCTTGCAGAAAAAGTTTCCGGCAAGAAGTATTCCGAGCAGTCTGTTGTCGATGCAGCCGCCAAGGCTATCAACGATGCAGTTGCTTCTCTCGAGGTCATGACCTACAACGCAACCTTCTATGTTGACGGCGCTGAGTACAGAGTCGTTCCCACGAAGGTCGGCGAGCAGATCATCGCTCCCAAGAATCCCACCAAGGAAGGCTTCGTCTTCACCGGTTGGGATAAGGAAGTCGGAGTCATGGGTACCGAGGATGTTTCCTTCAACGCTCAGTTCTCCGCCGGCGAAGTCTCCTACAAGGTTGAGACTTACGTCATGGATGTCAACGGCGCTTACGGCGCGGCAACGGTTAAGACTGTTCCCGCAACCACAGGCGAAGCCGTCTCCGTCACACCCGAGACCCGCGAGGGATTCACGGTTGCTGACAACAGCGTCCTTTCCGGCACAGTCGCAGCTGACAGCAGCCTTGTTCTCAAGGTTTACTACAGCCGTAACCAGTATAAGCTTACGGTTGACGGTGCAGAGTCCATGGTTTACTACGGTGCTGAGCTCAACATCGCAGAGCCCACCAAGGATCACTACACCTTCGCAGGTTGGAACGTCGAAGTTCCTGCCACCATGCCCGCATCCGACCTGACCCTCGTTTCCCAGTGGATCGAGGAAGGCGCTGACTACACTGCATATGATGCAGCAGTCAAGGCCGCTCAGGCGAAGAAGGCTGAGGCGGACTATGACAAGACCTACACAGCAGAGTCCAGAGCGGTTCTCGATGCAGCTCTTGCCATAGACGTTGCCAATAAGAAGTATTCCGAGCAGGCTGATGTCGATGCAGCAACTGCTGCTATCAACGACGCAGTCAAAGCTCTCGAGCTCATGACCTACACCGCTAACTTCTATGTCAACGGCCAGCTCTATAAGGCTGTTACCGCGAAGGTCGGCGAGCAGATCATAGCTCCCGCAGATCCGATTGTCGACGGTTACAACTTCACCGGTTGGGATCCCGAGGTCGGAACTATGGGCATCGAGAATGTCAGATTTGACGCTATTCTTGTTGCCAGCGGCTCCTCCATCATCTCCGTCACTCCGGCGACCCCGAACTACGGCGGCATGCATCAGTATGCAGTCAAGGTCAAGGGCGAGCCTCAGAAACTCAGAATAGTTGACGCTTATGGCACTACCCGCACGTTTGACAGAAACACCTCCATGACAAGCGATGTCAATGCGTTTGGTATTCTGAAGATAGAGAAGACTGAGGATGGCGAGATTTGGACCCTGAATGTCAATCTCGTTGAGGGTGAGTATACCGCTCTCGCGAAGTTTGACAAGGCTTGGGAAGAGGACGGCTACGACTTTACCGTTAAGTTTGATACCAAGCCCTCCGAGCCTGTTTCTGATGGTGTCCTTGATGTAACCTACAACACCCCGAACTATGGTGGCAAGCAGGAATATTTCGTCAAGGTTTCCGGCAAGGCTGACAAGATCCAGATTGCCTATGAAAATGGCGGAACTACCACTCGTGCAAGGTATGATCTGAGAGTATCTATCAAGTCCTACGATGCACAGGGTAACGAAGTCGATGCTAAGAGTGCAAATCTTGCTTATGAGATTTGGACTGTAAAACTTAACATTGCTGAAGGCAAGCATGTTGCCAGAGCAAAGTACGGCAAGGTATGGACCGGAGATCATGAATTTACTGTTGTTTATGATGTCAAACCCGCGCCTAAGGGAGTTGTTGACGTAACCTACGACACCCCGAATTACGGCGGTAAGCAGCAGTACTCATTCAAGGTCGACGGCAAGGCCAGCAAGATCCAGATTGCTTATGGAGAGGGTGGAACAACCACATTCATAAGGATCGATCCGAGAATTTCTATCAAGTCTTACGATGCACAGGGCAACGAAGTCAGCGCTAACAGTGCCGATCTTGCTTATGAGATCTGGACCGTCAAACTCAGCATCCCCGAAGGTAAACATCTTGCAAAGGCTAAGTATGGCAAGACCTGGACTGACGGCTTTGAATTTGATGTGGTTATCACTTCCAAGCCCATAAAGGTTGTCAGCGTTACTGCAGTTAGTGTTTCTGCTGATTCTGTCGCAGTCACTGTCAACGGTACTGCCAAGAAGGTTAGAATAACCTATGCTTCGGGTGCTACCAGGACTTATGACAGAGATGACATAGGTGTTTCCATCGCTTCTAACGGCGACGGCGAGATCTGGACCATCAATGTTAAGCTCACCGAAGGCGATTACACCGCAACTGCGAAGTATATGGCCAACGGCAAGCAGGTCTGGGATACTACCGACTTTGCTTTCACGGTCTAAGACTGTGAATAAAAACTGAAATCCTGCTCAAAAGACAGGTGAGAAGGGGAGTCGCTTTCGGGCGGCTCCCCCGATTTTTTGCCCCTAAGTTTACTTGAACTATCTGAAAAAATATGATACAATAGTTGCAGTACAAGTATAATTTTCAGGTTGGTGAAATTTTTATGACTCCGAATATCTCGAAACACACTCTTCAGAGACTGCCGATGTACCTGAGCTATATCCAGGGGCTTCCGGAGGATGCACCGAAAAATATATCCGCTACAACTATCGCCGAAGCACTTCAGCTCAATGATGTTCAGGTGCGCAAGGATCTCGCGAGTGTCAGCTCGTCCGGCAAGCCGAAGGTCGGCTACAATGTCAAGGATCTTATCGCGGAGCTTGAAGCTTTCCTCGGCTATAATGATATCGATAACGCCGTGATAGTCGGCGCCGGCAGCCTCGGCAAGGCGCTGCTCAACTACAGCGGTTTCAAGGCTTACGGGCTCAATATAATCGCCGCGTTCGATCTCTGCGAAGAGCCGACCGAATTCCAGGGCAAGACGGTATTCCCGATAGCCCAGCTCGGCAGCTTCTGCCGCAAAGTGAATGTGCATATAGGCATCATCACCGTCCCCGCATCGAGCGCGCAGGAGATATGCGATCTGCTTGTTGAAAGCGGCATCCGCGCAATCTGGAACTTTGCTCCGGTTCATCTCGTTGTCCCGGATGGCATACTTGTCCAGAACGAGAATATGGCATCGTCGCTCGCTCTGCTTTCAAACCACCTGCGCGAGCAAATGAAAAAGTGAACATAAAAAATCATCGGCTGTCGAACAAAAACGGCAGCCGATTTTTTGTATCAATATGCGGAAATTTGATGTGTTCATATTAAATTATAAATGCTGGTACGGTAAAAATGTGCAAATGGGATTTGTCGCAGAATCTATTAGGCGCATTGTAGGGTGCGACGACTCGACGCACCGCTGCCGCGACAGCGGCACGATGTGAATTTGTAGGATTTATACCCTACCTTCACGACCTAACATAATCAAACGATATACACTACCTGCGTTTCGGCATTTTCTTTTTGTTTGAAAAAGAAAACGCCTACAAAAGAAAAGCAAACTGTGCCCACAGAAAGGCAAGCAAGCATCGCTTTAAAGTAAGTCTTTTTGCGCCATGCTGCGAAAAAGCACTTGAAATGCGGGCGCATTCCTGTGCGCCTTTTTCTTGCCTGTCATCAAAAATCCAATACTTTTAAGTGCAAGTAGTTTTGCTACGCAAAACCGATGTGTGCTTGCCTTTCCGTGGGCTGCACCCGCTCGACACCCGCAACGCCGCGCCGCAGCACATAGCTCGCGACTCGCGATTGGTTGCTCGGCACATTCGCACGCAAACGTGCCGGAGCTTGAACGAATGCGTGCTCGTGCGTCTTGCTTCGCAAGCCGTTCCCTCACTCTCCTCAGTTAGCTATTACTGCTGCGGCACGGCTATTATAAGCCTGATTATAAAAATTGGTTGAGCCACGCACTTTTACTTCGCTATGGCTCAAGTGATAGGCAAACCCCAATTTTTAAATTCTATTTTTTCAAAGGAGAGACCCATGCTGTTTCTGACAGAGGCAAATGAAAAATATATAGACGAATTAGAACGGTTCAAGAATGAGGTACTAGTCTGCGATAGAGATAATAAGGATCAATTCGCGGGATGCATGGGTCTGAGGGACTGCAACAATGTGAAAGAATGGATCGATATATGTAATCTCAGAAAAAGCGAAGAGACATGTGAACAAGCAGGAACGCCGGTTTCGTCAACAACCTACTTCGCTATCAGAGAGAGCGACAATAAACTTGTCGGCGTGATCGACTTGCGTCATCACATCGATCATCCGATTCTCGGGACATGGGGCGGTCATTGCGGATATTCCGTAAGACCATCCGAGCGCGGAAAAGGTTACGCAAAGGAGATGCTCGGATTAAATATTCAAAATGCCAAAAGAATGGGGATACAAAAACTTCTTGTGGTGTGTGATGAAACAAATACGGCAAGTGAAAAAGCGATACTTGCCAATGACGGAGTTTTTGAAAAGTACATCGAAACAGGCGGATGCCGGATGAAAAGATACTGGATCAATACGGACTGACAAAATTCTGCTTGCCGCACCGATAAACGGCTCACTTCTATACATCCTGCAATAACATAAAACCGACCTATAAATCATAGGTCGGTTTTACTGTTTTATGAACACCTGCTGAATATATGGCTGATTTTATCTTGTCAATACTCTGACCCACTTGAAGCGGTTGACCTTGACTATCGCCACGAAGCATTTGAGTATCTGATCCGCCTTGAGCAGGGCGAAGGTGACCGCGGGCGGAAACTTGAAATAAAACGCCGAGAGCGCGGAGAGCGGGAGCACGATGCACCACATGAAGACAATATCGTTGAAAAAGACGAAATTCGTATCTCCGCCGCCCGAGACTATGCCCGTGAGGCACGGCATTTCATACGCTGTGCCTATCGCCGTGACGCAGAGGATAAGCACAAATATATTTGCAAGCTCCGCCGTCTCAACCGAGGCGTTATAGACCGAGATTATCGGCTTTCGGACTAAAAACAGCACAAGCGAAGTCAGCACGCCGATAATTAAAAACATCAGCTGCATGGTCTTTGCGCCGCTCCTGACCTTTTTCATGTCTCCCTCGCCGACCGCCATGCCCGTCATGACGCGCGCCGCGTCACCCGTCGCATAGGCAATGACCGAGGTGCACTGGAACAGCGTCTGCGCTATGCTTGACGCCGCGATGCCGGAGGCTCCGAGCCTGCCGAGTATCGCCGCCTGAACGGACATCGCAACGCCCCAGGAGACATTCGAGAGCAGAAGCGGCACGCCCGATTTCATGAAGTCGGCTATATAACTGCGCTCGAGCGCGAAGACATCTTTGATTCTGAGTTTTAGCTTCTTGTCGATAAATCTGCAATAGATTATGCTCGCGATAAACTCGACTGCCCTCGAAGTCAGCGTCGCATATGCAGCGCCCTTCACTCCAAGCTCGGGCGCGCCGAAGTGGCCGTAGATGAGAGTATAGTTGAGGCAGATATTTATAAGCAGGGTCGAGAGCGAGATGTAGAAGCCTATTCTTACCGTCTCGACGCTGCGCATGACTCCGAGCAGAGAGTTTGAAATCGAGAACATCAGATATGAAAATACCATTATTTTCAGGTATTCCACGCCAGCCGGAATGATGCTCTGCTCGTTTGTCAGCAATCCCATGACCCCATAGGGCACGAACCAGACTATCGCGGACATAATCGCGCTGAGCAATAAGCTTATCCAGAAGCCGACCGCGAACACGCGCTTTATCGGCTCGGTTTGACGTTTGCCCCAGTACTGCGAGATGATAACGCCCATTCCGGACGCGGTGCCCGTGACAACCATCTGCAGAAGAAACTGCACCTGATTCGCTATCGCAACGCCGCTGAGCGCCGTCTCGCTGTAAGCTCCGAGCATGATATTGTCCGCGAGATTGACGCCGTAGACGATGAGATTCTGGAGCGCTATCGTCATGGTCATCGTGAAGAAGTCGCGGTAAAATTTCTTGTCGCGTACCAACATTTTCATTCCCCCAAAAGACACATACCGCCGTATTATAGCACTTACCGCGCGGTTTGACAACACCCGACGGATATACTATAATCTTGTCGAAACCTATATGGGAGATGTTGAAATGAAGAAGCTCAGAAATATATTCTGCGCGGCTCTTGCGCTGCTGCTCGCAATGTCCTGCGCGGCATGCTCGAAGAGTGCCGATGACGAAACTACCTCAGGCGCGGAGTCGGACACGCAGGTCACTGTTATATCCGCCGACGGCACAACGGCAAAGACCGTTATTTCAAACGACGGCGGCACGATCGCACAAAACGGCGAGACGAAAAATCAACCCGCGGCGGGCGGAGACAACGCTCGGGAGCCGGAGAGCCCGGACGGCGGCTCGGGGCAGCGCGAAACCGTGCGCGTCACGATAACCGAGGGCATGACTCTGACGCAGATATTCAAAAAGCTCGAGGCAAACGGCGTGTGCTCTTTTAACGATTTGATGAAGACCGCCGAGAGCTATGACTACAGCTACTATCCGCTTATCGCCGCAAGACCGGCAAACACAAGGGCGTTCAAGCTCGAGGGCTACCTCTTTCCGAATACCTATGACTTCTATAAAAACGAGAAGCCGCAGGACGCGATAGGGCGTTTCCTGCGCATTAGCGAAAAATACATAACCTCTGCCGACAGGGCAAAGGCAAAATCCATGGGCTATTCGATGGATCAGGTGCTGACCGTCGCGTCGATAATCGAAAAAGAGGGCGCGAACCCCAACGAAGTCAGAAAGATAGCCGCCGTCATATACAACCGCCTCGAGGCGGGTATGCAGCTGCAAATGGACTCGGGCATCTATTATATCGAACGCAGCGTCAAACCCTATATCTCCGGCGACGTCAACCGCTACAACAGCCTGTATAATATGTACAAATGCAAGGGTCTGCCCGCAGGTCCGATATGCAACCCCGGCGCGCGGACGATAAATGCGGCACTCGATCCGGCGGATGTATCTTATCTCTATTTTTGCCACGACTCGAGTGCAAAATACTACTATGCCGACACATATGAGGAACATCTCGAAAATCTGAAGAAAGCCGGAATTGCATCATGAGTTGCAAAAATGTCGGATAATTCACAGAAAATTTAAGTTTTGATTCCTCTGCGGGTATAAAAATGGACTTTGGGTGATATAATTGTACTAAAGTACATTTTTGTACTTGGAGGACAGTTTTTATGAAAAGAACACAGCTGAAAGACAGGCAGCTACCCGACTACACACGGGGAGAAGAGATATTCAACATGGTCACGCACATAGTCGGCGGCGGACTGGCGGTAGTCATACTCGTCGCCTGCGTGACGGTCGCGGCGCTCCACGGGAGCATATCGGGAGTCATAACCTCGATAGTCTACGGGCTGTCGATGATAATGCTCTACACCATGTCGAGCGTCTATCACGGCGTGCCGCGCGGCTACGCAAAGAAAGTCCTGCAGGTCATCGATCACTGCACGGTATATTTTCTGATAGTCGGAACATACACGCCGATCGCGGTCTGCGGACTGACTAAAGTCAACAAAGCAGTCGGTTGGACGGTGTTCGGCATCGTCTGGGCTCTCGCGGCGGTGGCGATAACGCTAACGGCGATAGACCTCAAAAAATTCCGCGTATTCTCGATGATATGCTACATGGGTATGGGCTGGTGCATAATCTTCGCCGTCGTGCCGACATATCATGCGCTGGGGCTCGGCGGATTTCTCCTGCTCGTCGCAGGCGGTCTGCTCTACACATTCGGCGCGATACTCTACGGGCTCGGAATAAAGCATCGATATATGCACTCGGTTTTCCATATATTCGTCATCCTCGGCAGCCTCGCGCACTTCTTCTGCATAGTGCTCTATGTGCTGTGAGGAACAAAAATGAACATTCGGGATGAGAAAAATCCTACCCGCAACGGGTAGGATTTCTATTTTTTATATTCCGAATATTTTCTTTATCTCGCTCATATGCGGCGCAAAATCGATGTTCTTTATCAGGTGTGCGTCCGCGCCCATATTAAAGCATGACCCCAGCTCTCTGCCGATGTTCCACATTCTGCGGCTGAACTCCGGGTCGCCGTAGATATTGCCGATATTGAGCTCCCATGCGACTTCGTGCTCCTTTGCGAGGGTCATTATATCGCCGAGCTCGTTATCGGTTATCGCTTGGCTGACGAGAGTTTTGTCTTCAAACGCGCGGACATATCCGGCGGTCAGCGGATGGGCTATGCAGTCCGGCTTGCCGCTTTTTATAAGCGAGGTGACATTTTTCAGCGCGTGCTCGGCATATGCGCGCGGCGTGATTTCCGCCGCCTGTTCCCAGAAGTCGAGATGATAGTGGTTGCAGGAATAGAGCCTGTAATCGAGTGCGTTTCTGAGCTTGTCGCCCTCGAGGGTCTTGCCGATACCGTATCCCGAAAGCTCCATTCCGTAGAGCACTCTGCACGGCTCGCCGAGCTTTTGTCCCTGCTCTCTGAGCGTTTCGAGTCTCCGCAGAGCCTCTTCGTCATCGATATCGTCGTTATAATGATCGGTCAAGGCTATTGTCCTGTAGCCTATGCGTGCCGCCTCGGCGAAGATATTTTCGACTGTCATCTCGGGCTTCGCGCAGCGCGAAAACGAGGTGTGTATATGCAGATTGTCGCGGGCGAGCTCATCGAGGTTGAAGCACGGGGCATGAATATACATATCAGCCCTCCGCGACGGTCTGAGCCTCGGACTCTGCCGGAGCTTCGGTCTGCACCTCACCCTGAGTCTCTGCGGGAAGGGTCGTATCCGCTTCGGTGGTCTTGGGCGCAGTTGTTGCGGCGGTCTCGGGAGCGTCGGTGTTCTGAATCGCGCTGATGAAATATCCGTCGCCGCTGACACGCAGCGTCACTTTGAGATATTTGCTCGGCGCGGGCTCAACATAGTTGCCCTTTGCGTCCTGCTCCCAGCCGTCGCCGCTGATACAGCCGACGGTAAGGATTATCGAATCGCCCTTCTTCTGCTGAGATATGACTCGCGGAATGAATGTCGGCATAACGCCGGTAAGCGGGACGATATAAGCCTGCTTCGCCTCGTCATAGGTGAAAGTATAAGTTCCGCCGTCAACGGTGCAGTGGACGGGTTTGACATCCGTGCCGAAGAGCTTCGCGAACTGCTTTTCAACATCCTTCTGCGGGACTATGACGCCGGAGACATCGCCCTCGGCGTACTCATACTGGTCTATATCGATATCGCTCTTCATCAGCGACCATATAGATGCATCTATCAGCTGGCTCATCTGCGCGCCGCTGACATCGTCAAACGGATCTGGATCGTTCATTATGACGGGCGACAGGAACTGCTCGTATTTCTCGAACTTGTCGCTGTTGTCCGTAAGGCTCCCGATTCCGCGCACGGCGAAGATTATCACCGTGACAAGACCGATAACGGCGAGGACAACTATCACTATGCCCAGCGGGAACGCCCATTTTTTCTTTTCCTGTGCCGATGTGTTAGTGCTCATGGAATTTCCTCCTTCAGCGTATCTGACCCGAGCCGTAGACAACATACTTTTCGCTCGTCAGATTATTCAGTCCCAGAGGTCCTCTCGCGTGGAGCTTCTGGGTGGATATGCCTATTTCCGCGCCGAAGCCGAACTCGCCGCCGTCCGTAAAGCGGGTCGATGCATTGACATAGACCGCCGCCGAATCGACTTCGTTCAGAAACTTCTGCGCATTGAGATAGTTCTCGGTGATAATGCTCTCGCTGTGACCTGTGCTGTATTTCGCGATATGCGCTATCGCCTCATCGATATTATCTACCGTTTTTATGCTGATCTTGTAATCGAGATATTCTTTTCCCCAGTCCTCTTCTGTAGCAGGCTTTGCAAAATCGAGGACGGAGCAGACTATCTCATCGCCGAAAATCTCGACATTCTTCTCTTTGAGTCTGCCCGCCACAGCGACTATCGCCTCCTCGGCGACCGCTTTGTGGACAAGCACGCTCTCGCAGGCGTTGCAGACGGACGGGCGCGAAGTCTTGGCATTAAAAACAATATCCGCCGCCATGTCGATATCCGCAAACTCGTCGATATATATGTGGCAGTTGCCGGAGCCTGTTTCGATAACCGGGACAGTCGAATTTTCAACTACGCTTTTTATGAGACCCGCTCCGCCGCGCGGAATGAGCACATCGACGAGCCCGTTCATCTTCATCAGCTCGTTTGCGCTCTCACGCGAGGTATCTTCTATAAGATTCACGGTATCTGCGGGAAGCCCAGCTTTTTCTACCGCCGCGCGCATGAGATGCGCCACGGCTTTATTCGAATTTATCGCCTCTTTGCCGCCGCGCAGTATAACGGCGTTGCCCGCCTTGAGGCAGAGGACAGCGGCATCCGAAGTGACATTCGGTCTCGCTTCATATATTATGCCGATAACGCCGAGCGGCACGGTGACTTTTTCTATTCTGAGCCCGTTCGGTCTTGTCGAGCCGGAGAGGACTCTGCCGACGGGGTCGGGCATCGCCGCGACATCGTCAACGCCCTTTGCCATGCCCTCTATACGCTCTGCGGTGAGGGTCAGACGGTCTATCATCGACTCGAGCATGCCGTTTTCGCGCGCCGCCGCTATATCTGCGCGGTTCGCCTCCAATATGCTCTGAACATTTTCGCGGAGGGCTGATGAAATCTCTCTGAGTGCCGCTTCGCGCTTTGCCCCGCCGGCGCGTGCGAGCTCTCGCTGAGCTTCTTTTGCGCCTTTAGCTATTGATAAAACAGTTCCTGCGCCCATTATGTGCGCTCCTTCCGTTAAGCTTTCGCCTTGAAATAAGTTCCGGTCTGTCTGCCGTCGAGCAGTCTGTAGATATCCTCGGGCTGAGCGCCGTTCATAACGACGGTGTCTATCCCCGCCTCTGTCGCTATCTGCGCGGCGTGGAGCTTCGTCACCATGCCGCCCGTGCCGCGGGTGCTGCCCTTTGTGTCGGCTATCGCCATGAGCTCATCGCTTATCTCCTCGACAACAGGGATGAGATAAGCGTTCTCGTCCTCGCGCGGATTGCCGGAATAGAGCCCGTCAATGTCGCTTAAAATTATCAGCGCGTCGGCGTTGACGAGCTTTGCGACCATGGCGGAAAGAGTATCGTTATCGCCGAAGACTATTTCTTCGACCGCGATGCTGTCGTTTTCGTTTATAACCGGGATCGCGCCGAACTCGAAGAGCTTTTCAAACGAGTTCGAGAGATTCGCCCTGCGCTCGTCGCTTTCAAAGTCGCTGCGGGTTATGAGCAGCTGACCTATCGTGTTGCCGTATTCGGAAAAGAGCTTGTCATACATGAACATCAGCTCGCACTGGCCGACCGTTGCGACCGCCTGGCGGCTCGGGATATCCTTGGGTCTTGCGGGAAGTCCGAGCTTTCCGACGCCGACGGCTATCGCCGCAGAGGTGACGAGAGCCACTTCTATGCCGGAATTTCTGAGATCCGATATCACCTGCGCGAGCTTATCCATGCGCCTGAGATTTACTTTTCCCGTATCATATGTAAGCGTGGAGGTGCCGACCTTCACGACTATTCTCTGTGCATCCTTTATTCCCTTCATTGCGGACTGCCCCTCATAAAAATATTATTGTTAATTATATCATTATTTTTTGCCGCTGACAACCTTATTGTAGAACTTAGCTCCCGCCGTTCTGCCAACCGCGCATATGCACGCGTCGGAGAGAGACGAAAACGAACGCGCGAGCGAGCGTATCTCATCTATGCCCACTCCCCTTATTTTCTCCTCGAGCTCCTTTTCACTTATCGCGCCGCCGAGCAGCAATTCGCCCGTGCCGTAGCGCGCCGCGCGGGCAGAGTTAGATTCAAGGGACATTATCAGCCCCGAAAGATAGTGGTCGCGCGCGAGGTCAAGCTCCTCTTCCGTCACGGTGTCGGGGAACTCGCGCAGGACTTCCGCCGCGGTCAGAACCGCTTTTTTCTCCGATTCGCGCGACACACCCATGCTCACGGCGAACACGCCCGCGCTCAGATATGACGACGCGCAGGCATCGACCGAATAGACGAGCCCCTGCTCCTCGCGCAGGCGGCGGAAGAGCCGCGACGACGCGGAGCCGCCGAGCATCGAGGCTATCAGCTGGCAGGCGAAGCGGCTGTCCGACCCGAGAGAAGGCGCAGAGAAGCCGATAACTATCTGATTCTGCTCCGTCTTTTTGTCGAAGATATGCACTCCGGGGCAAAAATCTGCCTTGGGTAAAACGGGTATTGCGCCTTTGTTTGCGGGCGACGAGAAATAATGTTTGCACAGCGCGATTATCTTATCCCGCTCGAATTTGCCGCAGAAGCAGGCCACTGTAGACGCGGGAGAATAGAATCTGTCCATATGTTTTCTCAGCATATCGGGAGTCATTGAATTGACCGAATCACGCGTACCGAGAACATTTTTGCCGAGCTTATGCTCGGGGAACGCCACAAGATAGAAAAGATCCGCACAGAGGTCGGCGGGATTCGACTCATACATGGCGATCTCCTCGCACACGACGCCTTTTTCGAGTTCCAAGTCGCTCGAATCAAGGCGCGGCGAAGTCACCATATCGGCTATCAGCTCAAACGCCGCGGGCGCATCGGCAGAGAGGACGCGGGTATAAAAACATGTGCACTCTTTATCGGTATAAGCGTTGAGCTCGCCGCCCATTCTGTCGGATATCGAAGCGATATCCTCGGATGAATACAGGGTGCTGCCCTTGAACACCATGTGCTCGATAAAATGGGATATTCCCGCCGTGTCGTCGCTCTCATAGCATGAGCCGCTGCCGACCCACACGCCCATGGAGCAGCTTTTCGCCCTGCTGTCCTCGCTCAGGAGCAGACGAAAGCCGTTTTCAAATGTTATCTTTTCATATTCGGGCATAGATAAGACCTCGTAAATTGAAGATAGATTATATTATACTATTTAAATATGACTTTTTCAACTTCGGCGGACAGCAAAAAACACTGCATACGTTAGCGAAACGTTCATAGGTCGGCTTTATTTATATTGCTGCAAGTGTATAGAAGTGTGCTATATTTCGGCTTTATAAATTGGGTTTTGTCTATCACTCTAACCGTAGCAATGTAAAAGAAAGTGATCAGTTGACTTCTATAATCATGTTTTCCATAGCCGCGCCGCAGTGTTTGATATCCAATTGAGACAGGCGAGGGAACGGCTTGCGAAGCAAGACGCACGAACGCGCATTCGTTCAAGCTCCGGCGCGTTTGCGCGCGAATGTGCCGAGCAACTAATTGAGAGCCGCGAGCTATGTACTGCGGCGTGGCGTTGCCGGGGTCTCGGGGCAGAGCCCTGAGTTTGCTTTTCTTTTGCAGGCGTTTTCTTTTTCAAATAAAAAGAAAATGCCGAAATGCGGGGAGTATAATAGTTTGATTATGGTGGGACGCGAAGGCAAAGGGTAAATTATCATTAATTGAGGCTTTGTATCGGCTTCGCCGATAACGGACAGACGCAAGGGCTGTCCCTGCAAAGTGCTATATTTAGAAATAGTACAAAGTCGAGGGAAAATAATATAAGCCTTGCCAACTTGCTGCAACGCAAAAAACCTACCCGAGTTTCCCCGGGTAGGTTTTCGCTTTATAACACTTTATTAATCTTTATTAGTATTAAAGATGAGTCGATGCCTCGGTAACATCCTGCATCGTGACCTGCTCTTTTTCGTACTGGCTCTGATACTTTTCCTGATAGTAGTTCTCCGCCTTGCAGTCGAAAGTGCCGTCGGGTGAGACGGTGATTATCGTGCAGCCGCGCTGGGAACCGCGCTTGTTGATTCCCGAATAGGCGAGGTAGTCGATGCTGTATCCATAAGTCATGCGGATGCCTTTATAATAAATCGAGAAGTTGTTGTCGTGATCGTGACCGAAGAAGAGTCCCTTCGTCGAGCCGAGCTCCTGTATCGTCTCGAACAGATCGTCTTCGCCCATGCCGCAATAGATTATCTTTTTGCCCTCACCGGCTTTGCCGTAGACATACTTGACATTTTCCGTGTCCTTGAAGCCGTTTGCCATGTATTCGTACCATGCGTCGCGCTGTTCGGTCAGCGGAATGTGGAAGAACGCGAGGGACTTGACATCCGAATTCTCGGGCAGACCCAGCTCCTTGAGACGCTCGTTGTTCTGCTTGTTCATGAGATTTACGTTGTCTCTGTACCACTGAACCTGGTTCTCATGGATGTTGTCGTATTTCCACATCATGCCGAGGAAGTCGCCGTCGGTGTACGAGTGGCTGTCGAATATGTAGAGCGACTGGGTGAGGATGCCCTTGGAGTTCTTGACGTTTATGACCTGGTTGCCGTAGCCGTCAACATCGTCGGGACCTTTCTGGAACAGGCAGTATTTGAAGCCGGAGTTGCCGTAGAAGTCCGAAATCTGCTCGCGGGAGTAGTAGCTGTAAGCCTCGGTGTCGTGGTTGCCGAAGGCGACCGTCCAGTAGACCCCGAGATGCTCCATGAGAGCCGCTATTTCTTTGGCGGGCAGCTTGTTGTTGAATGTCGCCGCCTTGAAGAAAACGGGGAACGCCATGTCGCCCGTGATAATAACAAGGTCGGGCTTCTCTGCCTGGATCATCGTGGCGACTGCGTTTATCGCCTGCGAGTCCTTCTTTAGCGAGAGCCAGCCGCCACCGAGATGTATGTCGGTCAGCTGCATGATCTTGAGATTGCGGTCGGTCGTGAACGTCCAGTAGCCGTTCTCGTCCTTCTCGGGTACGAGCTGATTCTCAATGACCACCGGGTCATAGCTCTCGGCACGCTTGATGTTCGCCTTGTCGCCGATAATCGTTATCATAACGACGGTAATAACAAACAGCGCGAAAACGCCGAGGATAGAGCCTGTGATGATCAGCGCTCTCTTTTTCTTCTTCGGGTCTTTCTTCTTTTTCTCTTTCATTTTTGCTCCTTTCATGACTCTTCAGATTTTCAATATGTGCAGCGTCACGCCTTTTTCTTTGCAGGCGCTGACAAGTTTTTGAGTTATTTCATTTTCGTCTGTATTTTCCGGGAATTTGGGCTTTGCAAACGCTTCAATTTCCGTCCCCGTGCGGCGGTAGGTGATATAATCGACCGCAACGCCGAGGGAGTCAAATATCTCCGATATCTCTTCGCGTTTGCCGCTGCCGACGAAGTCGAGCATCACAGCACCCGATTTTTTCGCGAGCTTCACTGCCGAGGTTATCAGCACCGCGCTGATAACAAGCCCGAACACCGCGTCGACCGCGAACTCGACATACTGCGAGACGGTGAGACTCATGACCGTGGCGAGGGTTATGAAGCAGTCGAGAATGCTGTCCGCCGCCATGACTTTTATTATCGGCGAGCCGGTGATTCGGTAGACCCCGCGATAGGCGAAGAACATGACGAACTTCACCGCGACCGTGACTATCAGCATCACGAGATAGCGCGTCAGATAAGATATCGGCGTCGGATAGAACAGCCGCTCGAGCGAATTATATGCAAAATACAGCCCCGTGAGAAGTATTATCACCGACATGACGAACGAAAAGAACTGCTCCGCTTTTTTAATTATCGCGTGCGTGCCCTCGCTCGATGAGCTGAGCAGTGCGGCGAAGCAGATGAACGCCGCAAGCCCCGAGAGGCTGTCGAACATATTGTTCACGGCGTCCGAATATATGCTGATGCTGTTCGCGCACAGACCAACATAGAGCTTGACCGAAAACAGCGCGACATTCAGCGCGAACGCCGCCGCGCAGGTTATAACTGTTATCTTGTCATTTTTCTTCATAGCTTCACCCGAAAGCGCGTTTTACAGCGCGAGCTTTACTACCGCTTTCTTCACTTTTCCGCCGCTGCGGATGCAGGGCTTGTGCGCGTCGCCGGGAAACAGAATAAGAAATTCGCCCGCCGAGAGAGTTACTCTCATGTGCTCGTCTCCGCTGTAAAATGCTATGTCGCCGCCCTTTGAATATTCCTCGCTCTCTTCCTTGAGCGAGCCGAGCGGCGCCCAGTCGATGCGCTCTTCGCCCTCGAGAACCGCCTGAAGATCGGCGTACTTTTTATGCGCCTCAAAGCGCATATCGCCGTTAAACTCCTTTGGCTCATAGCTCGACACGTTTGCGAATATTTTTTCGCCGTCTATCTCGTAGTGTCCGTCGGCAATATTCTCTCCGGCGAGGAACTCCGCCGCCTTGTCGAGCCCCGGCAGGCAGGAAAAATAGAGCGGAAGATTCTCGAATTTGTCAATAATCATAGTGATGCCTCTTTTTGTATGTTGTTTTACAGCACGATACTAATTCTATTGTAAAATCTGTGTAAAATATACCGCACACCCATTTTACACGAGTGCGCGGCATCAGTCAACAGAAAATGGCTATTTGGAAAGATTTTCGAGCCTTTTTGCGACAAGCTCGAGCTCGTCTTTGCTGTTTATTTCGAGATCGCTCTCGATTATCTTGTTGCGTACTTCAACGGGCAGCGCGTCAAAGCATTCGCGTATCTCGCGGTTTTCAATAAAGAATTTTCCCATTTTATAAAAGCCTCCTTCAATTCTATTTTTGCTCCGCCGCGCGCCGATATTCATTGAAACCGCGCCCGGCGTGTGGTATAATTCATCTGTCAGAAAACAGGAGGGTATTTTATGCAGAGAATAACCAGCTTTTCGGTCGATCACGACTATATAGTCCCGGGGATGTACATCTCGCGCATCGACGGCGATATCACGACATACGATCTGCGCACCCGCAAGCCGAACTGCGGCGATTATATGGATAACATCACGATGCACTCCATGGAGCATATGCTCGCGACGTTCCTGCGCAATTCGGACGCTGCGGAAGATGTCATATACTTCGGCCCCATGGGCTGCCGCACGGGATTTTATCTGCTCATGCGCTCGCAGAACCATGAGCGCGCGCTCGAAAAAGTCAAAGAGGCGCTGAGAAAGACTATTGACGCACCGGAGATGTTCGGTGCATCGCGCAAGGAGTGCGGCAACTATAAAGAACTCAGCATCGAGGCGGCGCACAAAGAGGCGGCACGTTATCTCAAAGAGCTCGAGAGCCGCGAGCAGGATTTCAAATATCCCACGGAGTAAAAAGGAGACAGCCATGACCGGAATAATCGGAGCGATGAAAATCGAAATAGAGGCGCTCAACGCGCAGATGGAGAACAGGCAGACAAGGACAGTCAGCGGCATCGAGTTCACGAGCGGCACGCTCTGCGGGCGCGAAGTGGTGACCGCCGTGTGCGGAATAGGCAAAGTATTCGCGGCGATGTGCGCCCAGACGATGATCCTGCTCTATTCACCGGAGAGGATAATAAACACGGGCGTTGCCGGAAGCCTGAGCACGAAGCTCAATATCGGCGATATCGCGGTCAGCGACTTCGTTGTCGAGCACGATATGGACACGAGTCCGCTCGGCGACCCGGTCGGCATGATATCGGGCATAAATATAGTTGATATCCCCGCCGACGGCGAGCTTGCCGATAAAATCTGCGCCGCAGCCGAGGGAGTCGGAGGCATCAGATGCGTCAAGGGCAAAATTGCCTCGGGCGACTGCTTCGTCAACAGCGCGGAGAAGAAGAAATATATCTCCGGGACTTTCGGCGCGATAGCCTGCGAAATGGAGGGCGCGGCGATAGGTCATGTGTGCTATGTGAACAAAGTTCCGTTCTGCGTTATCCGCGCGATATCCGACGCGGCGGACGGCTCATCGCACATGGATTATTCAAAATTCACCGCCCTTGCCGCGAAGAATTCGGCGGCGGTCATGACAGAACTGCTCAGAAGCGGAAAATAAACGATTTTTTCGATTTTTTTTGATTTAGGGCTTGACTCAACGCTCGATTTGTGATATATTATTCGAGCGTTGAGATGCTGGTGTAGCTCAGCTGGTAGAGCAGCTGATTTGTAATCAGCAGGTCGGGGGTTCGAATCCGTCCACCAGCTCCAGTTTTTTTCCAACCTCAACGAAAACCGAATATGGGAGAGTTCCAGAGCGGTCAAATGGGGCAGACTGTAAATCTGTTGTTTCGGCTTCGGTGGTTCGAATCCACCCTCTCCCACCAGAAAAAGGCACTTGCGATTGCAAGTGCCTTTTTCAGTGAAATTCGTTCCTCTGGAACGAGTGAAATATCTTCGATGTGAAATATTTGCTTCGCAAATGTGAAATATGCCTGCGGCATATAAAGGAACGAATTTTATTTCACTTGATGCGCAGCATCAATTTTCACAATTCCGAGCTTGCGCGGAATTATTTCATGTCGAGCAAAGCGAGACATTTCACTTTTTAAAGAGCTAAAACTTGCAGAGCTTACAAATTTAATTCCGCACTTACATGAACGCTCTATTGCAGTGTTCATGTTATTCTTTTAGAAGAGGATTGAATAGAACGGTTTTGCAAAGCAGAGATCCAAGGGTTCGGTGACGGAATGAAGGCTGCGAGCAAGGTGAGCGATTTTACTCTTCGCTTCCCACTCTTGGGCGGAGAGATTTATCTGGCTGTTTCTAGGTGCACATTTGTGCATTTTATTCTTCATATTCATCTTATTTCGCATTTTTGTGTACCTCGTCTAAAATTTTTAGAGCCAAAATGGAGCCAAATATACTCTTAAAAATATACGTTATAATAATGAACTCACATATCAAAAATACTTAGCTGTGTTTCTTTTAATGACTCAACTTTTCTAATCGTTATTTTGTCATCTTCTTGAACTTGTCCACATAGAAGAGGTGACGAAGGATCATATTTGGCAGCGTTTGTTTCTACACTTTTTGAACTATAATTTGCATAGCAATATGCACATCCATTTTTGCATGTATTATAAGTACCTATTTCAACGCTTTCAACGCATCCACATTCTTTACGCTGATTTTTGTCTTTGCCAACATTAAGTTTACATCCGATAATTTTTTCAATTAATTCTCTATCTATGCAACAATTATGAATTATATCACATTCATCCAAATCTATTTTTTCTGCACAACTTCCAATCTTAATATTATTATCCGCAGCTATCTTACTTAATTTCTCAGCAAATTCCCGCAGCTCATCATCATTTAATTCATAACTTGACAATCCATCCATATTTTTTTTATTTTTAGGATATATATCAACAAAACTAACCACGCATTTTTCCGTGTATCCACTTAAAGCCTCAGCAATACTTTTAAATGCCTTCAAATGATATTCTTTCGTATATCTATCAGAAAAGAATATAGGATCATATCTCCAAATCACTTTTTGCTTGCCAATTTTTTCAGATAGTTCTTGAAATACTGGAATCATTTTTGTTTTTTTATTTGGCAAATTAACCTCAACATCATTTCCATATCCCGTTAATGTGAATTGAAAATAATAATTATAATCTTTTATCTCGTCTAACCTCTTTATCATTGGCAAAGGGTTCTTTGTCCAAAACACTATGCAATCTACAACATCTGGAGTAATTTTTATTTCACTTATCTGATGAGCATTCATAGGATTACGAACATATAAAAATCCTTCTTTTATTCTATTATAGAACCATTCCGAATAATAATTAGGAATATCTGTTCTTCTACTAACACTTAATATCATTTTATCACTTCTTTCTTTCCTTTTTTATGAGCATCTGTGCGCTAGCACAACTTTCAAATGGATTTTACGCATTTCTAATTTCATCTGAAATCATATTAAAGACGAGCTCACTACTATCATACTGCCCGCCATATTCATAATGTCTTTCTTTATTTACATTATTAAAATGCATTCTTCTCACTATTTTCGGTGTTTGAATTTTTGACTCTAATAAATCAAAGAATTCTCTTCCTCCGCCCATAGATTTGCTGAGATTAATGTCATTACACAAAATATATATAGGCTCTTGATTATATGAATTCAAAAAAGATGCCAACTTATCAATAAACTGAACTATTTGCTTTTCGTCTGAATGTTTATACATATCCGAAAATACATATTGAAAAATAAGCACATCTGGCACTCACTTTTTTTGAACAATAATATCCACTAATTGTAATATATCATTTGGATAAAATTTTATTCCGTCGCCAAAATAATCTATAATATCATTCCAAATAGGTTGCCATACCTCTCCTAATGGATCAATTCCTCTATAACAACCCCCGGAGACTTCCAAAATCTCCGGGGGTAAATTCATTTTTAGTTGCGTTTACTCGTTTTATCGCGTTTACTCGCTGTATCTGTCCGCTATGCTTCTGCCCATGAGCACGCCCATGACGGACGCCATCATCAGACCTCTTGTCCAGCCGCTCGAGTCGCCGAGGCAATGGAGACCTCTGACGTTCGTGTCGAAGTTTTCGTCCATCTTGATGCGGTTGGAGTAGAACTTGAGCTCGGGGGAGTAGAGCAGCGTCTCCTCCGCGGCGAAGCCGGGGACAACATAGTCAACAGCCTGGATGAAGTTGATTATGTTGAGCATCGCGCGGTAGGGCATGGCGGCGGTTATGTCGCCCGCGACGGCGTCGGGGAGAGTGGGTCTGACATTCGAGCGGTCAAGCTCCTTCTGCCATGTGCGCTTTCCGTCGAGGATATCGCCGTAGCGCTGGACGAGAATATGTCCCGCGCCGAGCATATTTGTCAGCTCGCCGACCTTCTGCGCATATTCGATCGGCTGGTTGAACGGCTGATTGAAGTTGTGGGAGCAGAGTATTGCGAGGTTCGTGTTGTTGCTCTTGAGCTCTTTGTATGAATGTCCGTTGACAACGGCGAGGTCGTTGTCATAGTTCTCCTGGCTGACAAAGCCGCCGGGATTCTGGCAGAATGTGCGGACCTTGTTCTTGAACGGCTTGGGATAGCCTATGAGCTTCGACTCATAGAGAACATCGTTGACCTTCTCCATGACCTCGTTTCTTATCTCAACGCGCACGCCGATGTCGACCGTGCCGGGCTGATGGGAGATATCATGCTGAGCGCAGAGCTTTTCGAGCCAGTCTGCGCCGCGGCGTCCGGTCGCGATGACCGTATGATCCGCGAAAATCTCTATGTTCTCGTCGCCCTTGCGGACATAGACGCCCTTGCACTGGTCGCCCTCAAGAATTATGTTGTCGCACTCGTAGCCGAAGAGCATGTCAACGCCGTTTTCGATGAGATACTGCTCGATGGCATAGTATATGTCCTGCGCCTTCTCGGTGCCGAGGTGGCGTATCGGGCAGTCAACGAGGCGCAGCCCCGCTTTTATCGCGCGCTTTCTTATCTCCTTGACTTCCTCTTCGCGTCCGACGCCCTCAACATGGGTGTCCGCGCCGAACTCGAGATAGATGCTGTCGGCATATTCAATAGTCTTCTGCGCCACATCGTAGCCGATGAGCTCGGGGAGCTGACCGCCGACCTCGGGGCTCAGGGACAGTTTGCCGTCCGAGAACGCACCCGCGCCGGAGAATCCGGTCGTTATGTGGCAATAGGGCTTGCAGTTGACGCACTTGTTGGTCTTCGATTTGGGGCAGCGGCGCTTTTCAATCGGCTGACCCTTTTCAACCATCATAATTTTCTTGTTCGCGCCCTTGCGGATAAGCTCAATGGCCGTGAATATTCCGGCAGGGCCCGCGCCGATGATAACTACGTCGTATTTCATTGGTACACCTCGTTCTTTATTCGGGAAGAGTTATCTCTTCGTTTATTTTTTCAACGCCGTCCGTGCCGATCTCGTGAAGAGCCGGCAGGAAGAAGAGTCCGGGCGCTCTGCCGGACGGGAACAGATCGAGCAGCGGAACCATCACGAAAGCGCGCTCGTGTATTCTCGGGTGGGGCAGGGTGAGCAGGAAGCTCTCGCTCTTCATGCCCTCATAGAGCAGCAGGTCGAGGTCGAGCACGCGCGGTCCGTCTTTTATCGTCCTCACGCGGCCGTAAGCTCCCTCGATGCCGAGGCATGCGCCGAGCAGCATCTGCGCGGACAGCTCCGTCTCCACTATTATTGCGGCGTTGTAAAACAGCGGCTGTGCCTCATATCCGACCGGACGGGTCTCATAGACGTGGGAGCACGCCGTTATTTTCGTCTTTGGCAGGCGGGACAGAGAGCGCACTGCGCCGTTTATGTTCTTCAGTCTGTCCCCCATGTTTGAACCGATACCTATAACTGCCTGCATACAGTTTGCCATAAAATAACAAGTCCTTTCGATTGATAAATCTTGCCCGTTCTATATTTTTTTACTTTCTTTCCCTGTAAATGCTGACCGCGGCGAAGCCGAAATCCGCCTTCATCGGCGCGTCCGGCTTTTTGCAGGTCACTCTCACGCCCTCAATGGGCGGAAATTCTTCGAGCAGTGCGTCGGCGACTCGCCGCGCGGCACGCTCAATGAGCTTGTCCTTCTGCGAGGAAAACACCCTGCGCGCGCATTTTATCATCTGCGCGTAGCTGACGGTGTCGTTTAAGTCGTCGCTCTCGCCGGCTTTTGAAAGCGGAATATCCGCCTCAATGTCGAGAATGAAGAACTGCCCGTCCTCCTGCTCCTCGGGATTGACTCCGTGATAGGCGAAGAGGCGAAGCGAATCTATAATTATCTTATCCACCGTCTGCCTCCCTGTATATCTTTTTCAGTGCGTCCGCGACGCGCGCCGACTGGACGGCGGAGAACACATCGTGGGCGCGGATAACATCTGCGCCGTTCAATATGCTCGCCGTGTGCAGCGCCACCGTTCCCGGGTCGCGCTTTGCGGCGTCTGTCTCGCCCGATGCCGTGCCGATAACGCGCTTTCGCGACGCGGCGGACATCAGCGCGCTGCCGTCGGTCTTTATCTTCCCGATATCCCTTATCAGGCGCAGGTTGTCCTCGTAGCTCTTTGCAAAGCCGATTCCCGGGTCGAAGCAGAGGCTGCTCGCCGGTATCCCGTGAGATTTTGCGACCCTCGCGGCTCTGCCGAAAAAGTCAAGCACATCGTCGGAGACCCCGTTTTCATAGACGGGAACTGCGTCCGCGCCGGCGGGATTGTGCATGATTATCCACCCCGCGCCGAATTCGCTGACGACTTTCGCCATCTCGTCGCTCGCTTCTCCGCTGACATCGTTGATTATCTTCGCGCCGTGCGTGAGAGCCGTGCGCGCACATTCGGGATAGAATGTGTCAACGCTTATCGGGACGGTTATTCTGCCCTTTAACAGATCGAGCACCGGAATGAGCCTCGCGTTCTCTTCGTCGGCGGAGAGCCTTGTTGAGCCGGGGCGGGTCGACTGCGCGCCGACATCGATGATATCCGCGCCGAGCGCCTGCATCTCGAGCGCGTGCTCAAGTGCCTTCTGCGGCTCGTCCCATTTGCCGCCGTCCGAAAAGGAATCGGGAGTTATATTGAGTATCCCGCACACAAGGGTGTGGGAGGAGGTATCAAAAATAAATCTCTCCATAGTATCGCCTTATTTTGTCAGAAGTGATATTGCCTCGGCGCGCGCCCTCGCGTCCGAGCGCATCGTGCCGCGCAGAGCGGAAGTTCTCGTCTGCGCACCCGACGCACGCGCTCCGCGCATCGTCATGCACAGGTGCTCCGCCTCGATAACGACCGCCACGCCGAGCGGGTCGAGCTGTTCGTCAAGGAAGTCCGCAATCTGCGAAGTGAGCCTCTCCTGGAGTTGGGGTCTGCGCGCGAAGCTGTCAACTATTCTCGCGAGCTTCGACAGACCGATAACTTTGCCGTCGCGCGGGATATATGCTATATGCGCCCTGCCGATGAACGGCAGAAGATGATGCTCGCACATCGAATACATCGGGATGTCGCGGACAATGACCATCTCTTCGTTTTTCTCTTCGTTGAAGAGCTTGACATGGCGCTTCGGATCGTCCTCGAGCCCCGAGAAAATTTCTTCATACATTCTGGCGACCCGCGCGGGCGTTTCGACAAGACCCTCTCTGTCCGGATCCTCGCCTACCGCCGCAAGTATCTCGCGTACAGCCGCCTCGATTCTCTTTTTGTCCATCATTTCACCCCGGTTACACGAGAATAAATTCGATGACACAGTGGGTGTCGTCGGCGATATAATTAATCTGCGTTGTTGAAAATCCGCCCTTGCCCGCGTCGGCGATGCTGAGGAGTCTGTAGATCTCCTCTTTTTTCAGCAGACCGTCGAGGGCGCTTTGATAAGCGTCTTCGGAAGAGAACCTGACGTCGAGCTTGTCGCCCGATTTATGTCCGCCGAACATATTTGAAAGAGCGGTTTTCGTCTCGGCATTGTAGCCGTCGAACTGCCTGCCGAGTTTGACGAAATAGTTGCTGTCCGTCGCGGTGCAGCAGGCGGACGCATCGGAAAACGTGTGGGTTTTCAGTATCTCTTCGTCCGTAATATTGAAATAGGCATAGCGTTTGTTCTGCGTCACTCCCTCGCCGATGGGATCGTCCCAGGTGAGGTCGAGGTTATACGGCTTGCCGTCGATAAAGACGACATTCCACATATGTCCCTCGCTCGCGCCGTCCTCGCGCTTCGCCGTGCCGGTGATGACATAGTTTTCTATCCCCGCTTTGTCGAGCAGGAGCTTCGCCGCCTTTGCGTATCCCTCGCATGAGGCGGAGCCGTTGACGAGCACGCCGTAAGCGGAGCTTGCAATGAGCTTGTCGGAGTCGGTATATCTGCACGAGTCTATTATCGCGTCGTGGATAAGCAGTTCCTTGTCAAAATCAGAAGCTTCTTTGACTATCTTTGCGCCGAGCTCATCCGCTTTTGTCTGAAGCTCGGCCTTTTTCTGCTCATACTCGTCTTTGGTCATGGCGTATTCGCAGCTGAACCAGAACTTGCGGTCTCTCGAGACGAGCATACATTCGCGCCCGAGCATTATCAGCTCTGGATTGTCGTACATAACGGCGAGCCAGACTTTTTCGAGCTCTTCGTTGTTGAGCTCGGGAATTTCAATTTCCTCGGGAAACGACTCAATGTCGCGGAGAATGGCGTTGTATGCGCGTTTCTCGTTCTCGTTAAGCTCGCCGAAGTAGTGCTTGAAGTCGCCGAACGCAGACACTTGTTCGGATGAGGGTATCTCGTTCACCATTTTCACCGAGCACCCGGTGAATATGAGCGTCAGCGCCAGCAGAAGCGCCGCAGGACACAGAAGCTTTCTTGCCAAATGACCGCCCCCTTGTTTTATATACGGTTATTTTCCGCGCTTGCCGGGTGTAACGGTCAGCTCGCCGGCGGAAGAAACGGATGTATATTTTATATCTCCCGCCGCCATCGCGGAGAGAGTGCGCTCACAGCGCGAGAAATCGACTATTGATATGTCAGTGTCCAAAGAGTCGATTATCTGCGAGAAATAGTTGCGCCCGGAGGCGAGATAGGTCTTGTTGATATACTGCGAGAAAAGCACGCAGAGCAGTTCGCCCTGCTTCTGCGCTCCGCCGCCCGACGGAGTCAGGCAGTAGCGGAAATATTTGAGCAGCGTCTCGCCCTTAACGGTCTGGTTGCCGGGCATGAGCGAGAGCGACAGCTCCTTTGTCTTATAGCTTATGCGCTCGGGCACGGATATCTGCGCGCCGGAGAGCACGTTGATGGCATTCTTGAACTGATTCGCGGTCGAGACGGCGTATTTGTCCGCGGTGAATCCGCAGAGGGAGTCGACCGCTTTCTTGAGCTCTTTCGAGCCGCCGGTCTTGTAGTGACCCATAAGACTGTCTTTGTTGCCGGAGACATCCGCCGCTGTATTCGGATCAAAGGCGCACACGCGCACCTCGCCCGAGTCGAGATCGGCGTTGACCGCGGCGACAAAATACAGCTCGTCTTTTTCGTCCGAGACGCAGGCGAACATAAATGTCGCCTTGCCGCCGAGCGGCGCGATAGCCTCGTCGGTGCTCCCGTCGGAGGATTCAACTTCCTTTTCCGGGAACAGGTCGTTCATTGAGAGATGATGCGATTTGAACATATAGGCTACGGAGACGAGGGCAAACGCGAGCAGAAAGCCGACGAATCCGAGCACGAAAAGTCTTAATTGCTTCGTCTTTTTCTCCTGCGTTGTGCGGAACTTCATTCCCTTTCTTTTCGCCATACGATCACCTCCGATTATTTATAAAGTATTGCCGCCGAATATGCGCCGAGCGGGACACTGCGTCCGTCGGCGGCGCTGCCGAAGAGCGCAGATGCGCCCCGCCAGCGTTCGGGGACAGTGTATTCTATCCCGTGGCAGTTTGCGTTTGCGATTATCAGCGCGCTGCCCGATTCGGAATTGCGCTCATATGCGATGCAGCCGAGCGCCGAGGATATGCAGTTGAACTCTCCGTCGATAAACGCGGGACAGAGCTTTCTGATCCTGCCGAGTGTTCTGTAGTGGTCGAGCAGCTCCGCGTTCTCATTTCCCCAGGGGAAGCAGGCGCGGTTGAACGGATCTTCGCCGCCCGTGAGCCCGGCCTCGTCGCCGTAATAGACGCAGGGAACGCCGGGGAGCGTGAACTGCAAAACCGAGGCGAGCTTCAAAAGGCAAACGCCCTTTTGATATTGCTCTTCAGTCAAGATACCCCTGTCGCGCCCGTTTTCGGGGCGCTCGATATCGCCGCGGCCGAGCCGCGTTATGGCGCGCACCGTGTCGTGGGTGCCGATATGGTTCATCAGCGTGTCAAGCGACGCGCGCGGATAGTGTTCGACTATATTTTCAACACATTCGCGGAGTTCTTCCGCGTTCGCCGTGCGGGCAAAATCTATAACAGCATTTGCAAACGGATAGTTCATCACACTGTCCAGCTCGCCGCCCTCGAGATATCTGCGGCGGTGGCCGTAGCTTATCTTGTCAGTCGCGTCCTCCCAGACCTCGCCGTAGATAAACGCGTCTTTTTTCTCTTTTCTGACCGCCTCGTGGAAGCGGTCGAGAAATTCGTCGGGCAGTTCGTCCGCCACATCGAGCCGCCAGCCCGACGCGCCGAGCCTGAGCCAGTGCCGCGCAACGCCGTTTTCGCCGGTCAGAAACGCCAGCACGCCCGGATCGGTCTCATTGAGCTCCGGCAGGATGTCAACGCCCCACCAGCAGGCGTAATCGTCCGGCCAGCAACGAAAATTATACCACGAACGGTAGGGAGAATTTTTGTCGCAATATGCACCCTTGCCGCCGTAAGACGAAAATTTGTCAAAATATCTGCTGTCGGCGCCCGTGTGGCTGAACACGCCGTCGAGCAGAATTTTTATCCCGTGCTCTTCCGCACTTTTGCAGAGGGATTTGAAATCCTCCTCGGTGCCGAGCATCGGGTCGATTTTCATGTAGTCGCCCGTATCGTATCGGTGGTTCGAGCGCGCGGAGAAAATCGGGTTCAAATATATGCAGGTGACGCCGAGGCTCTCGAGATAGCCGAGCTTCTCTTCGATGCCCTTGAGGTCGCCGCCGAAAAAGTCGTATTTTTCAATTTTTCCGTCGGAGTCGGGCTCCCAGTCGGGCTCTTCGCCCCAGCGGGAGTGATATTCCGCCGCGGGCTTGTTCTCGGGCAGGGGAGTTTTGCCGGAGCGGCAGAACCTGTCCGGGAATATCTGATACATTGTGCCGCCGCGAAGCCACAGGGGCGTATCGCAGTTTTCGCAGCATACGGTCAGCCGCCAGCGCGAGCCCTCGCCGATGACGGCATTTCCATTAGATTCAAGTGATATTTTTTTCGTGCCCCACGGGGTGTCGTATTCAAAAAAGTACCAGACTATCCCCGCGTTTTCGGGCGCGGCGGTCTCGAGCCGCCACCATTCCTCGTTTTCGCCCTGCATTCGCTCCCACGAGAAAGAAAAATCTTCTCTCCCGCCGCCGTCCGTCTCAAGAATGAGACGAACCGCGCTGCACTGCTCCGAGCGGGGCAGAACTATCCTGAAAATCATATCCTCACCCGAGCGTACAGCTGCGCCGGGCGAGAGATGATATTTTTTTCTCGAGTTGTAGGGGATAAAATGCATTTAAATCTGCCTTTATTTCGTGAGGATATATGTGCTGTCGGTGTTTGAAGCCGAGCTCTTCATTTCAATGACCTTTTTCGAGGCGGGGAAATTGCGCTGGGCGTCCGCCTTGAGGGAGCTGAGATCGACCGCGAAAGCGGAGGCGTTCGCGCTCCAGAGAGAACCGTTGTATATATCGCTGCTGCCGCCCGCAGCCGCTTCGCCCTTCATCGCGCAGATAACGGGAGTGCCGGAGCACGCGGAGACGCAGGAGTTGACAAAATTTACGAGCACGGCGTTTCTCGATACCGAGCCCTCGCCGTCAAATGTCGCAACGTTAGAATTTAAGTCGGGGAACTGCACGCCGTCGAGCAGTATTGCATCAACGCCGAGGTTCTTCACTTCCTTGACGACTTCGAGCAGATAGTTCTGAGCCGTCTGCGAATAGGGGTTGAGCCACGGCTTGCCGCCCTTGGAAGCCTCGTTGTCGAGCCAGATCATCTGAGTTTTGTTGTAGTGAACAGCCATGGTGCGGTCAATGCGCGGCATCTGTGTATCTTTGAAGCAGTATATGCGCGCCACGACTTTTATGCCGGACTGCTGAATTTTCTTGACGCTCGCGGCGGCGTTCGCCTGAGCCTTTGATGACGGAGCTTTATCTTTTACAGCCGCTATAGAAGAGGGATAGCTGAGATAGCCGGATGCGTCTTTGAAATCGATGACAACGGCGTTCTGACCCGCGCTCTTGAGCGAGGAAACGAACTGGTCGAGTCCGCTGCCGCCCGCGAGCAGGGAGACATTGCCGACGCGCGCCTTTATTTCGGTTGAGGTCTGCTGATTATCGGCGGGAGCGGTCGTGTCGTTCTTGCCGCCTTTGTTGTTCTTGTCTTTGTTGCCTTTGTTGTCCTTTTCGGCCTTCTGCGTGGTTTCGATATTCGCGTCGGAGATGCCGAGGAGCGTATCGGTGACGAAAAACGCCGCAGTGAAGACAACTGCCGCGCCGAGAACGCACGCGAGGACTATTCCGACTATCTTATTGCGCCTGCGCTCGGTGTAGCTCTTGCGGCGCTTCGAGCCGCCTGCCGCGTGCTTGCTGAACGCGGTTATGCTCCTGTGAGTGCCGGGAGAAAAATACTTGTCATATTTGCTGCGTTTTGCCATTTTTCATCATCCTCTGTGCCGCGCGGCGGGCATGACATCACCCGTCGGCGTCGGAATTTTTTAATTAATTATGAGAACAGGGAGCTGCCCGAGAAGCCGGAGAACGCGAGCGAGAGCAGCGCGACGTAGACGAACGCCGCCGGAGTGCCGCGGAAGGCTTTGGGCATATCCTGATTCTGCGAGATTATGTGCAGACCCTTGCATATGAGCGTCGCCGCGAGAATGAACGCGAGACCCGCGCCGATGCCGGAGCCGATGCTCTCGGGGAGGGTGTAGGCTGCGCTGCGGTTGAGCAGGGGAGTTGCGAGCACAAGGGTGTTGAGCGCCGCCATGCCGAGCGTGCCGAGAAACTTCTCGGTCGCGCCGAGGGCGAGCTTGAGTATGAGTCCGGTTATCAGGAAAACTACTATAAGCACGCCGCTGAACATTGCAAAATGCAGTGCCGAGGGCAGGGTGCTGAGCACCGGTATCATTTCGAGCGCGCGGCAGGCGAGTGCCGTGACGGTCGAGAAAAATGCGATCATCGCCGAGAACATCCAGAGTCTGCGCGGCTTCTTCGCGAGCATAAGAGCTTCGCTCGCCGCGTATCCGCCGTTGAAGACGAGATTCTGAATGAACACCGTGTAGAGTGCTGTGGAGAGCAAATCAAAAAACCAGGTCATGTTCATTTGTCTCCCTCCTTCTTCTCGTCGGAGTCAAAATCCTTTGCTTCGTCGAACAGGCGGTTGAACGCCGAGCCGTAGTCCTTGTCATCTTCGTCTTCGTCTTCTTTGGCGAAGATATCGGAAAGGTCAAATTTGCCCTCGCCGTCGAGCGGCTCGAAGTGTGCCAAGTCGTCCTCTTTGGGGTCTTCGGCTTCAACGGTCTCTTCGACTTCGACAGTCTCTTCCGTTTCAACAGTCTCTTCTGCTTCGGCAGTCTCTTTTTCCTCTTCTGCGGAAGCCAGATTCTCTGGAAGATTCTTCTTGCTGACTATAACGGAAGTTTTCTTTATCTTCATCTCGGTCTCTGCCGAGTGCTCGGGGAAGCGCTTGTTTATCAGCGCCTTGAGCGCGGCGGCGAAGAACGCGAGGACTAAAAATCCGCCGAACGGCATGAGAATAGCGGGGTAGGTCATCGGGATTTTGATATTTGCGCCCCATATGGTGGATGAGCCTATCATTTCGCGCAGCGCGCCGACGGGAATGATAACCGCCGCATAGCCGAGCGCCGTTGCCACGGAGTCAAAGAACGCATGGCGCAGGTCGGTCTTGACCGCGAGCTTCTCGCAGTGCAGGGCGATTATCGAGTTTGCCGCCGTCAGGGCGAGATATATACCCGCGCCGAGGCTGATTTCGGGCATAAAAGTATCGATTGCGTATATGATTCCGGCGATTATCGCCGTGCCGATGAGCAGATATATCGCGACTCTTATCCATCTCGGGACTTTTTTGAGCGCGAGGCAGGCGAAGACCTGCGTGATAATGAGCACCGGGAAGAACGCCGCCGCGAGCAGGACTGCCGTCTTGAGCGTCGTCGCGACTGCGACTATCGCACAGAGACCTGCCGCCTGGATGAGCACCGGGTTGTGAATGAACGTGCTGCTGAACAGCGCGTCGGAGAATGAGTATTTTCTGCCTGAACTCATGCCGGCTCACCTCCCTTTAAAGCTGCTTTCTGTTTTCTCTTTTCCGCGCTCTTTGCCATCGATTTTTCAATGAACTTGTGGTAGCCGATTTTTCTCAGCGCACTGTCAACTATCGGCCAGAAAGCGTTGGTGAGCAGGATGCCGAAGCAGGTGCCGTCCTCAAACGTTCCGAAGTAGCGCAGTATCATGCAGATTATTCCGGCGAACGCACCGTAGATAAATCTTGTCAGCGGGTGTTTCGGGCTTGTGCCGGGGTCGGTTACAAAGAATATGCCCGAGAAGAGCAGGCTGCCTGCGCACAGCTCCGTGAGCAGGGATACCGGTCTTGAAAACGATCCGCGCGGGAAAATTACCGCAAGCAGGGAGCAAACAGTCAAAAATCCGAGGACATTGAAGAGTCTCTTCGGCTTTCCTGCGCCGAGCAGAGCGCATGAGCCGAGCAGCGCGACCGCACAGCAGGTGCCGAGCGGACCGGCGACATTGCCGGATATCATCGACATTATGCCGACGGAGTTCATATGCTGTATGCCGCCCGCGCTCAGCTGAGCGGCGAGAGACGAGCCCGCGTCAAAGACATCGAACGACGCCGAGTCGATGGCGGGATATTTGAAAACCTCGTCCGGGAAGCAGACGGTCAGAAACGCCATGCCTGCCGCAGCGGGCACGAACGGAGCCTTGTGCGCCGGACCGAACGGAATCTTTGCAACGAGAATTGCAAACGCCGCGCCCGCGCCTATCAGCCAGATCGGTGCGGTGGCGGGCAGAAGCATAGCGATTGCGAAGCCCGTGAACACCGCGTGCATATCCGACAGGCAGTTTAGCTTCCTTTTCATTATCAGCAGCGCGACTGCCTCAACGGCGACCGCGCTTATAATTCCCGTAAGTATCGCCCTGAATGCGAGCGCGCCGTAGTAATACCAGCTGACTATAGCGGGTGCGGCGAGCATGAGCAGATAGTTCATATAGGGACTTTTAGGCGCTTTTATGCGTTTGAATCTTGCCATAAAACCAACCTTTCCGTTTGCCGGCTTATTGCGCTGGCAAAAATTTTGCATTGCACGCCGTGGGGGCGCGTAATATTATATAAGGCAGAGAACTTTCTGTTTATTGAGGAGGGGATGCGCTTTGAAGATACAGGCGCCGACTGAAAACAGGATAACAATCGAGCTTTCGGCGCGCGACATGGATGCGCTCAATATTACATACGAGCAAATGGACTACTCGAATATTGAGACGCGCCGCGTGGTCTGGACTCTGCTCGACAGAGCGGGTCACGAACTCAAGCGCGACATCGACCCGAGCGGGCGGATGATAATCGAAGCGGTGCCCGCAGGCAGGGGAGGATGCGTCTTGAAATTCACCCTCTGTTCGGACGGCAGCCGCGGAGTCCGCCAGCCCCCGTCAATAAAGAAAGGGGAGAACACGGCGGTCTATGAGTTCGGCTCGATCGACGATGTTATGGATGCGGCGCGCGCGCTCGGCAGAAGCTTTGAAAACAGCGGGCTGTATGAGTCGGGCGGCGTCTACCGCCTGCTTCTCGGCGAGAGCATTTCCGACGCGCCGGAGCATATTCTCAGCGAGTTCGGCGCGCAGATAAATTCCTTTGCCGCCGCTTCGCACACCCGGGAGCACTGGCGGTGCATAGCCGAGGGCGACGCGCTGAAAAAACTTTCCGGCAATTGATTATTGGCAGTTTGCGGCGATATCTTTCATCTCGGCTATCGCCTTTGCGGGGTCAGCCGCGCCGAAAACCGCGCTTCCCGCGACAAAGACGGTCGCGCCGCGGCGGGCAGGCTCTTCAATGGTCTTTGCGGATATGCCGCCGTCGACCTGAATCTCAATATCAATCGAGCGATTCTCGCACTCCTCGCGCAGCGCGCTTATCTTCGGCATCATGTCCGCCATGAACTTCTGACCGCCGAAGCCGGGCTCAACAGTCATGATGAGCACCATGTCGAGCTTGTCGAGATAGGGAAAAACGCTCTCAACGGGAGTGCCGGGCTTGACGGAGAGTGCCGCCTTGCAGCCCGACGAGCGGATGAGGTCGATAGTCTCGTCGACCGGGGAATCCGACTCGATGTGGAATGTGATAACATCCGCGCCCGCTTTCACAAAATCGGGGATATACCTGAGCGGCTCGCTTATCATCAGATGAACGTCAAAGACGAGCGAGCTTTTGCTGCGGATACTTTTTATGATCGGCGCGCCGAAGGTTATGTTGGGCACAAAATGTCCGTCCATCACATCGAGATGGAGCCAGTCCGCGCCGGCCTTTTCTATCATTGCGGCCTGCTCTCCCATTTGGGAGAAGTCGCCTGCGAGCATTGAAGGAGCGATCTTTATCATCGTTTTTTCGTCCTTTCGTATTTTCATACATACCTTATACCATTATACCAACTAAATCCCGTTTAGTCAATCGCGCGGGGCGTCTTTGGAAGTCTTTACAAACAGTTAAAATTATGGTATTCTTTGACGGAGAAAATAAATCCGGGATGTGTGCAGAACTTCCCGAACAAGGAGAAAATGAAAATGAATGTTTATGATTTTGACAACACCATCTACGACGGCGAGAGCTTTATTGATCTGTTCATCTTTCTTTTCAAGAAAGACCCCTCGCTCGTCAAGTACATTCCCGACGTTATCAACGGGCTCTACAAATACACAAAGGGCACGATAAACGCCGAGGAAGCGCTGGAGCAGTATTCCGATGTCGTTACCGATTACTACAACAGCATCGAGGATTTCGACGCGCTCGTCACCGAGTTCTGGGATACGAACATCCACAAGATAAAGCCGTTCTATTTCCGCCAGAGGCAGGACGACGATATAATAATCTCCGCGAGCCCCGAGGTTCTGCTCGACGATGTTATGCACAGGCTCAACATCAAGAATTATATCTGCTCGCGCACCGACGGCAACGCGCATATAACCGACCTCTGCTTCCGCGGCAGAAAGGTCGAGCTGTTCAAGGAGATGTATCCCGATACGATAATCGACAATTTCTATACCGATTCCGTCAACGATACCCCGATGATGGAGATCTCCGAGCACGCGTTCCTCGTCTCCGGCAACAAGATAAAGCAGGTAAAGTAAAAATAAAAATTCAAAGCCTCCGTGTGATATCATGCGGAGGCTTTTTGCTGCAAATGATAAATTGTAATTTTTATTATTGCGTGCTTGCCTGTTGACAACATAATAATACAACAAATAGGACGAATTTTGATTTGCGAATAATTTGCCTTGCAGCGTCGAAAACAAAAAATCCTACCCAAAGGAAACCCATGGGTAGGATCTGCTGCTTTATAAACACGCCGCGGATTCGGCGAGCGGGTCTATTCAAAAATTGCAGTGGTGATGCTGTAGGCGGGGATGGTCAGCGTCTGCTGATATGCTCCGTCATAGGTGAGCTCGACTTTTCTGTTGCCGTCGGTCGTGTATGTCGTGAGGTGATCCCTGCCCTCTATGCCGCTCAGGGAGAAGGTGTGCTCCTTGCCGCCGTTGACGATAACGAGAACGATCTTTCCGTCCGGAGTCAGGAACGCGGCGGTGTTTGTGCGGAAGCTTATATAGTTTTCAAGCTTTTCGCGGCTCATTGACGAGAATCTGTCGTTGACGTCCTTTTTGCAGGAGATGAGACGGCTCCCCTCGGGGACGAACTTCGAGAAATGCGCCATCGCGTAGTATCGCTGGGCAACATAGTATTCGCTGCAGTCGTGGTTGGCGATTATCAGTCCGTCGCCGTTTTCGTCGCCCTCGCTGACCGCGACCCAGGCGGACCAGAAGGAGGCGTTGGAGATGAACATATCCTGCGCCATGACGCGCGCCATAAACAGCGCACTGCGGGTGGATTTATTTGACATGGTGACGGGCAGCTCGCACCACTCGGACATATCATATATGACTCCGGGGTACTTCTTTATGTATCTGCCCCACCAACTCTTGATGAAATAGTTGATATCCGAGCAATAGGAGTGATATGTATATGTGCCGAGAACTTCGCGAAGGTCGGGGTCGTTGTAGACATATTTGAGATAATCAAAGGTCTTGCTTGTTATCTTCGAGACCTCGCACATCGAGAGCTTGACGTCGAGCCCGCGCGCCTTGATGCTCTTTGCAAAAAGCTTGTAGAGCTTGAAAAGCTCCTCGGTCTCATAGTGGCAGCCCTCCTGATAGACGTCGTCGCCGCCCCAGGACACCTGCGGCTCATTGACGGGGCTGATATACTTGATAGGATAGCCGAGTTCGATAAAGTGCTCGGTTATGTCAAGGAAATAATCGACATATTCCTGATAGCATTCGGGCTTTAAGTTGTTCTGATGCTTTTTGAAGCCGCCGCTCGCCTGACCGGTGATTGTCATTGAAAAGTGGGGGGAGTTTGAGAACAGAACGACCGAGTCCACGCATCCGTAGCTCATCGCGAGGTCGAGTATCTTCATCGACTCTGCGTCCTGCGACCAGTCGTATTCGTATTTTCCCGTCTTTTCGTTATAGACGAGGAAGCTCTCCGTGCTCTTCCACGAGTCGCGGTCGAGGCGTGTGTTGGGGTTCTGCTTTTCGCCTGAGCCGACATTGAAGCGGTAGACGTTGAGCCCGAGACCCTCTTTGCTGAACAGGAGCTTCGTTATTGCCTCTGCGTTTTCGCTCGCGCCTGCAACCTGCGGCCACCATGCGGCGGCTGCGCCCCAGCCCATAATCTCCTGTTGCTGAGAGGTTTCGTCTATTTTGAGGTTGACGTGGCTTGTGTCCTTCGTTGCAATATTCGACACGGATATCGATCCCGTGATGCACAGCGAGATGATAAACACGAGGACATCATATATAGTTTTTCTCAGTTTTTCCATAATGTATCCCTCCTGATACCACAAGTTTATCAGAAGAAATATAAAAGGTCAACCAAAAAATCGAAAAGAGTTGCTGCGGGACAGTATGTTTCGCCGCACCCTACGAAGTGCGCGTCAATAAAATTGTGCAATTTCGCGGGCGAATGAAATCCAACCATACCATGCACTTTTTCACTATTCACTTTTACTTATTACCTTGAGCGAAGCGAAACACCACTGCAGGGGAGTCTAAAATCAGGCAAACGGAGTTCATATAGAAAACAGAAATCCCCGTATGTCCTTGCATACGGGGAAATGTTTTAGAGTATGATAAGATTTTTCGGCGCGTGGGTGAGTCCGCGGCTACCGTCTTCCGTGATGAGCACCATGTCCTCTATTCTGACTCCGAAAAGTCCGGGCAGATAGATGCCGGGCTCCGCAGTGACAAGATGTCCGGGAGCGAGAATCTCTTTCGAGCGGGGCGATACGCGCGGCTGCTCGTGGATCTCAACGCCGACTCCGTGACCCGTGCCGTGACCGAAGAATTCGCCGTAGCCCGCGTCGGTTATGATATCGCGCGCGGCTTTGTCCGCGTCGGCGCAGGAGACTCCGGGAGCCATCTTCTCCATCGCGGCGAGCTGCGCTTCGAGGACGGTGTTGTATATCTTCTTCTGCTCTTCGCTTACGGAGCCGACTGCGACGGTTCGCGTCATGTCGCTGTGGTATCCGCCGACGACCGCACCGTAGTCCATGGTGATGAAATCGCCGTTTTCAATCTTTTTGTCCGAGGGCACGCCGTGCGGCATCGATGAGTTGACTCCGCTGACTGCGATCGTCTCGAACGAGAGCGCCTCCGCGCCGTTTCGGAGCATATAGTAGTCGAGTTCGAGCTGAATCTCGCGCTCGGTCACGCCGGGCTTTATGAATTCAAGTATGTGGTCGAATGCGCGCTCGGCTATCACCTGCGCCTCGCACACGAGCTTCACTTCGCCGTCGGATTTTACCATTCTGAGCGCGTCTATCGCGCGGTCGGCGTAGTTCTCGGTGCAGATGCCTGTGTCGGGCATCCACTTTGTGAACTCCTCGAACTGGGCGACGGTGAGTCTCGTCGTCTCAACGGCGAGGTTGTTTATTTTGAATTCGCTCATCAGCTGCGGCAGCTCGGTGCTCAGATCTTTTGTGAGTCTGACGGGGCAGACGGTTATCTTCTTCTGCGCCGCCTCGACATAGCGCGAGTCGGTGAGGAATACCGTGCCGTTTCTCGAAATGAGCAGAACGCCGTCCGACGACGGGAACGAGGTGAAGTAGCGCCTGTTCTCCTCGGACATTATCAGCGCGCCGTCGAGCTCCGACGGCAGAAGCGAAAGAAACTTGTCGAAAATCATTCTCTGTTCCTCCTTAGGGTACTTTTAAAAAAGCGGTGAGAAATCCCTTTCCCACCGCCTTTAAATGTACAGTTGTACAGTGCAGGTACTTATTTGTACTTGCGCTTGCGAGCCGCCTCAGACTTCTTCTTTCTCTTGACCGAAGGCTTCTCATAGTGCTCTCTCTTGCGGACCTCCTGGATAACTCCGTCTCTGGAAGTCTGTCTCTTGAAACGCTTGAGTGCGCTCTCGAGAGATTCGTTCTCTTTAACTTTGACCTGACTCATTAATATTCCCTCCCTCCGCTGCAATTGCAAGGGCTAATTAGCATAAGCTTGCCTCTAATTATACAACAGGTGAATTTTATTGTCAACCGCTTGGGGGGATTTTTTATTTTTGATTAAAATATCCTTTTTTACTGCGGCTTTACAACGAGGTTGACGAGCTTGCCGGGGACATAGAGCTCTTTTATAAACGCCATGCCGTCGGTGAACTCCTTGACCTTGTCGAGCTCCTTGGCTCTGGCAATCGCGTCGGCAGCCTCGATATCGGCGGGCACGGTGAAGCGGTCGCGGACTCTGCCGTTGACCTGAACGGCGATCTCTATTTCGTCGTCAACGCACTTGCTCTCGTCGTAGTCGGGCCACTTCGCGGTCGAGCAGAGACCATCTTCACCGAGCTGTTCCCACATCTCCTCGCACAGGTGCGGAGCGAACGGGCAGAGCAGGCGGATGAATACGGACAGCTCGTCCTTTGTCAGTGTGCCGACATCATTTATCTCGTTGAGGCAGGTCATCATTGCGGCGATCGCGGTGTTGAACTTCATGTCCTCAATATCCTGCGAGACCTTCTTGACGGTCTTGTTCATTATCGATTCGAGCTTCTTCGTCGTGCCGGTGCCCTCGGCGATATCCGACAGGGACGCGACTCTCTCGAGGAAGCGCTTGCAGCCCTTGACGCCGCTCTCTTTCCACGGGGCGGAGGCGGAGTAGTCGCTCATGAACATTATATATGTGCGCAGGGTGTCTGCGCCGTATTTTTTGATAACATCGTCGGGGTCAACGACGTTGCCGCGGGACTTCGACATCTTCACGCCGTCCGCGCCGAGCACGAGTCCGAGACCTGAACGCTTCGCATACGGCTCGGGCACGGGGACTTCGCCGATATCATAGAGGAAACGGTGCCAGAAGCGCGAATAGATAAGATGGCGCGTGACGTGCTCCATGCCGCCGTTGTACCAGTCGACGGGGAGCCAGTACTTGAGCTTGTCTTTGTCTGCAAAGCACTTGTCGTTGTGCGGATCGATGTAGCGCAGGAAGTACCAGGACGAACCAGCCCACTGGGGCATTGTGTCCGTCTCGCGCTTCGCGGGCGCGCCGCACTTCGGGCAGGTGCAGTTGACGAAGGAATCTATCTTTGCGAGCGGGCTTTCGCCGCCCTCGCCGGGCTCAAAGTTCTCAACATCGGGGAGCTTGAGCGGCAGCTCATTCTCGGGCTCGGCGACCATGCCGCAGTGCGGGCAGTGGATAATCGGGATGGGCTCGCCCCAGTAACGCTGGCGGTTGAATGCCCAGTCCTTCATCTTGTACTGGACGCCCTTCTCGCCGATGCCGCGCTCTTTGAGGAACTCGAGCATTTTTTCTATAGACTCTTTCTTGTTGTCCGTTCCGTTGAGGAAATCGGAATTTATCATCTCACCGTCGCCGGTGTATGCTTCTTTTTCAATGTCGCCGCCCTTGATGACCTGGATGATGTCAATGCCGAACGCCTTTGCAAAATCCCAGTCGCGCTGATCGTGGGCGGGAACAGCCATAATGGCGCCGGTGCCGTAGCCCATCATGACATAGTCGGAGATGAAAATCGGAATCTCCTTGCCGTTGACGGGGTTGACTGCGGTGAGTCCGCTGAGCTTGACGCCGGTCTTGTCTTTGACAAGCTGAGTGCGCTCGAACTCGGTCTTTTTGCCACATTCGGTGCGGTAGTTCTCGACCTCGTCCATGTTCGAGATGCGGTCAGCGTACTTGTCGATGAGCGGATGCTCGGGAGCCATGACCATGAATGTGACGCCGAAGAGGGTGTCGGGGCGGGTGGTGTATATGCGCAGCGTCTCATCAGTTCCCGAGAGGGTGAAGTTGACGAATGCGCCGGTCGAGCGGCCTATCCAGTTCTCCTGCTGAGCCTTTATATTAGCCGGGAAGTCGACATGCTTGAGTCCGTCAAGCAGCTTGTCGGCGTATTCAGTTATGCGCAGGAACCAGACGTCCTTCGACTTCTGGATAACATCGCTGTGGCAGATGTCGCACTTGCCGCCCTGTGAGTCCTCGTTGGAGAGCACGCATTTGCAGCTCGGGCAGTAGTTGACGAACGCCTTGTCGCGGAAAACGAGTCCGTGCTCGAACATCTTGAGGAATATCCACTGGGTCCACTTGTAGTAGTCGGTGTCGGTCGTATCGACAACGCGGCTCCAATCGAACGCGAAGCCGACGCGCTTGAGCTGACCGGTGAAATTGTGGATGTTCTGGTCGGTGACTATGCGCGGATGGGTGCCGGTCTTTATCGCGTAGTTCTCGGCGGGCAGTCCGAATGCGTCGAAGCCTATCGGGAACAGGACGTTGTAACCCTGCATCCTGCGCTTGCGGCAGATGACCTCCATGCCGGAATAAGCCTTGATGTGGCCGACATGCATGCCTGCGCCGCTCGGATAGGGGAACTCGATGAGCCCGTAGAACTTGGGCAGCGAGAAATCGTCGATAGCTCTGAAGGTGCCCTCTTTCTCCCAGCGGTCCTGCCACTTCTTTTCAATGGTTTTGAAATCGTAGTTTGCCATGATTTATGTCATTCCTTTCGGATGTTCTCTCTCAGTCGGTCAGCAGGTCGCTGATATCGATCTGCTGTGCGTCGTTCCAAAGGCGCTCGAGGTTGTAGTATTCGCGCTGATCCTTCTGGAACAGGTGGACGAGCACGCTGCCGAAGTCGAGCAGAATCCAGCCGGTCGCGCGTCCCTCAATGTGCTCGGGTGCTGCGCCGAGCTTGCCCATCTCGTATTCGAGATCGTCTGCGAGGCTCTTGACATGGGTGTTTGAAGTACCGGTCGCGATGACAAAATAGTCGGAGACTATAGTCAGCTCCTCGGTCTTTATCGCCGTGATGTCCAGCGCCTTTTTCTTGTCGAGTATTTTAACTATTTCGTTTGTCAGTTCTCTGGGGGTCATTTCTCTGAACTCCTCTCGGTTATAAGTTCATTGTAGCAGTCGACGCTCGACGGGTCGATTATCATTCCGTCGGCGAGGAGCTTTGATATGCAGTATCTTTGGGTGTAGAGCATCGCGGATTCTATCGACTGTTCCGAAAGCTCTCGGACTTTGTCGACATCCGGATATTTTCTGTCCTCGCTTATGAAATCCGCGAGGTAGACTATCTTTTCGAGCTGCGTCATGTTGGCTTTGCCCGTAGTGTGCCAGCGAACCGCGCCGATGATATCCTCGTCGGTGATATGAAGCTCCAGCTTCAAAAATGCCGCTCCGGCTATCGCGTGCCAGAGCTTGCGGTTCAGGCGCTCGGACGGAGATAACATTATATCAGCTTTTTTTATCATTTGCAACTGCTCCTCGGGCGCTGCGTTCTTCATCACATCGTGCAGAAGCCCCGCAAAATAAGCCTTTTCGGGGTCTGCGCCGTATAGCTCGGCAAGGTGCCGCGCGCTCTTTGCGACGCCGAGCGAGTGGATATATCTGTAGTCGTCGAGCTTAGTTTTCAGCAGCTCGTCATATTCTTTGTATTTCTCGGGTACGTTCAAGTGTAAAGCCCTTTCTTTTCGATATAGTCGCGCACGCCGTCGGCGAGAAGTCCCTGCGTGCTCTCTTTTTCGGAGATCCTGCGGCGAATGATGGTCGAGCTTACTTCAAAGACCGGGATCTCGATGAATTTTATCTTTTCTAATTCTTCCTGCGTGAACTTGCCCTCGAGTTCGGGGACGAAGCCGTGCTTGCGCGAGGCGGCGCAGAGGGTGCACATCATGAGTATGTCGTGATAGCGGTACCACTCGTCAAAGGTGGCGAGCATATCAGAGCCGACTATCAAAAACAGCTCGGCGCCCGGGTATTCGCGCTTTATCTCGCAGAGCGTGTCGTAGGTGTAGCTCTTGCCGACGCGGCGAAGCTCCGTGTCCGAGACGGAAAACCGACGGTCGCCCTCAAAGCTCAGGCGGCACATCTCGAATCTGTCCCTGCTGCGAGCAAGGTTCAAGACGTGCTTGTGCGGCGGAACCGACGCCGGAATAATGAGAACGCGGTCGAGCTGCAGCTTGTCCGCGATAGCGGTAACAAGCCTTATGTGCCCCATATGCGGCGGATTGAAGGTGCCGCCGAAAATGCCAAGTCGCATATATCTTTCTCCTTGAAACTGTCAGTATTCGGTGTCGTCCGAGAGCGACGCGCTGCCGCTTATCGGGATAACCTCGCCGAGATAAGTCGGCTCGGGCTTGAAAATGCACATAAAGAAGTCCTTGCACCGGGCGAGGCTCTCGCGCACGAAATTATAGACGGGCTTGCCGTAAACGCGCTTGTCCGCCGCCACGCCGTATGCGTCTATCCCCAGACGGCGCGCGTTATAGACCGAGCGGTAGAGGTGATATTTCTGCGTGACGACTATTGCGCTCTTGACTTCAAAAACATCGTGGGCGCGGTACATCGACTCATATGTCGAAAAGCCCGCATGGTCGAGGAACACATCGTCGGGGTCAACGCCTCTGCCGACGGCGTATTGTTTCATATGGTTGACCTCGTCGTAGGAGTCTCTGCCGTGGTCGCCGCTGGCGAGGAGCTTTTTGCCCGCGCCGGATTGATATAAATCAACGCCCGTGCTCATTCTGTCCTCTAGCATATGGCTCAGCGTGCCGTTGGAGTTGACCTTTGCGCCGAGCACCAATACGCAGTCCGCCCCGCGTCCCGCCGCCTCGTCCGTGCTGATTATATACTTGCTCGCGCTGAGCATCACAACGGCGTTTATCACGCACGGAGTCAGCACCGCGAGCGCAAGAAGCACGCAGAGGACGGAAATTATTATTTTTTTCTTGGAACGCGGTTTTTTCATGGCGGTTCTCCTGAAAGAGTTGATTTATATGCGGCAGGCAGTGAGACGGAGTGTGGATGTCGTGGCATTACCGCCGTTGATGTGTCGAGTCGCCGCCCCCTACAATGAAAGGTTTGGCGTTGTAAATTATCAAATACCGCACTTCGAAAAGGTAAAGCAAGCGACTTTATAAATCCCGTTGAACAAGTTTCCAATAGCCGCGCCGCAGTGGAACAGGCTATCTGAGGACGCGGGCAACGTCGCCGAAGCGCCGCCGGTGGCGGATAAAGCGAGGCGATGTTGGCGAAAAACAAGGAGCATAGCGCCCGCTCCAAGGGTGATAGGCGACTATGTTTTGAGAGGGCTGAACGGCTTGCGCAGCAAGCCGCACGAGCCCGCACTCGTCCAAGCTCCAGCGCGTTTGCGGGCGAATGTGCCGAGCTACCTACTGAGTAGCACAAGCTATGTACTGCGGCGCGGCGTTCGCGGGGTCTCGGGGCGAAGCCCTGAGGTTGCTTTTCTTTTGCAGGCGTTTTCTTTTTCAAATAAAAAGAAAATGACGAAACGCTGTATAAGATAAAATATTTAGCTAAAGTAGGTAGCGAAGGTAGTGGGTAAAAAATTTATAGTATAACATCGTGCCGCTGTCGCGGCAAAGGGTCGTCGAGTCGCCGACCCCTACAAGATGAATAGCCGCAAGTTACTGCAAAAACCGCAAGCGGATATTATAAGCACCTCGCAACCGATGGGCGGCAATTTGCAATGTCGCGGCTGCCGCGGGGATATAGGTTATATTTCACCCCAACAGCGGCGCTTCGCCGCCATCGATTCTTTTGGCTATGCGCGAAAACGCTTTTGCCGCCGCGCTCGATGCCGGGAGAGGTTCGCCGCGCACCGCGCAGTGCGACACCGCCGCATCCTCGGGGACGATGCCGATGAGCTGAACGCACACCGCGTCAATGACATCGTCGATGTTGAGCAGCTTCTTCTTGCAGACCGCCTTTTCGTCAAAGCGGTTGATGACGAGCCTTATGTCCGAAAGCCCGAGTTTGCGCATCGCGCCTGCTGTTATGTTGACGCTTCGCACGCACACCGCGTCGGCGGTGGAGACGACAATGCCCCTGTCCGCTGCGGCGCAGGCGAGCTCGAATCCGTCGGAGAGTCCCGCCGGAGCGTCAAAAAATATATAGTCGTAGTCTTTGGCGAGCTTGTCTGCAAGCTCTTTCATGCTCTCTTTGGTGAATGAGTCGGACATGCGCATCGGCGCGGTCATCAGCATCGGACCGCCCGCGGCGAGCGCCGCCTGATTCGGCTCGCATCCGCCGTCGATAACATTGCCCCAGTCGAAGAGCACGTCTTTCTGGGTGCCGAAAATCAGATCGAGGCTGCGAAGCCCGATGTCCATGTCGAGCATGAGCACACGCTTGCCGGCGCCGCTCAGCGCGCGAGCAAGTCCCGCCGTCAGCGATGATTTGCCGACGCCGCCCTTGCCGGAGGCGATAACTATTTTTTCAGCCATTTGATCACCCCAGAAGAGTATTTTCGCCCTGCGGCGCGGCTGCCGTCTGCGAGCTGTTGAAGTAGTATTCGTATATCGGCTTCGCGATCTGCGCGAGGGAGGACGAACCGTAGACGCCCTCGCAGATAAACGCCATGGATATCTCGGCGTTTTTGCTCGGCGCAAATGTGATATAAAGACCGTTGTTGATAACCTGGCTGACGCCGTTTATCTTTCTGTTCTCTTCGGAAGTACCGGTCTTTGCGGCGGTTTGAACGTCGAGCCCCTTGAGAGCCGACTGTATAATATGGTTGTTGTTGACAACGTACTCCATGCCCTCGGTGACGCAGTCGATGGCATATTTCGATATGCCCGTCTCGAGCGCGACTTTCGGGGTCTTTTCAACGAGCGTCTCGGAATAGTCGGCGCTCTTGACCGATTTGATGAGATGCTGTTCGTACCTCGTGCCGCCGTTTGCTATCGTGGCGACGTAGTTTGCAAGCTGGATGGGCGTGAAGCGCGTACCGCCTTCGCCGATGGACGAAAGGATCAGATAGCCGGGCAGCCATGTCTGACCGATGCTTTCGCGGTACTCGGGGCTGTCCTCAATGCCCTCCGCCTCGGTCAGCTCAACGCCGGTCTTGACGCCGAGCCCGAGCATGGAGCGGTATTCGTTGAGCCTGCTGACTCCGAGCTCCTCGCCGCAGGTGTAGAAATATATGTTGCACGAATCCTGGAGCGCGGTTCTGAGCGTCAGGTTTCGGTCTTTGTGGTTGATGTTGCAGTAGAATGTGTGGTCGAGGTATTTGAACTCCCTCGTGCAGCGGATGACCCTGTCGCGGTTCGTGAGCCCCTCTTCAATAGCCGCTATGGCGACCGAGGGCTTCGAGGTCGAGCCGATGGCGTAGGTGCTGCGCAGCGCCCTGTTCCAGAGCGGAGTGCGCTCGTCTTTGCTCAGCTCCGAGTATTTCTCGCTGTAGGTGTTCAGATCATAGGTCGGATAGCTGAGAATAGTCAGAATCTCGCCCGTGTTCGGGTCGTTGACAACGAGCGCGCCCGCGGCGGGAACTCCGTATTTGTTCTTCGATGATTTGGCGTAGTTCTCTGTCCACTTCGCAAAGGTGTCCTGCGCCAATTTCTGCATGTCAGCGTCTATAGTGAGCACGACCGTCGCGCCCTGAACGGGCTCTTTCGTAACCGTCTCGGAGACGTTGCCGTCCGGGTCTACGGTGACGACCTTTTCGCCGTCCGTGCCGCGAAGATACTCTTCCATCGAGTATTCGATTCCGCTCTTGCCGACCATGTCGTTCATACCGTAGCCCTTTTCTTTGAGCTCGGCGTATTCCTCGGCGTTTATCTTGCCGACGGTGCCTATAATATGCGCGGCGAGAGTGCCGTCAACAATGTGTCTGTAGGGCACGACCTCAACGTCAACGCCCTTGAAAGTCGCACTGTTCTCTTTGACTTTTGCGACGAGCACATCGCTGACATCCTCGGCGAAAGTATAAGAATTGCTGACCCCGAAGCCGTTCAGGAGCATCTGATAGCGAACCGCTGCGATTTTTAAACCGTCTTTGAGCGAATAGCTCGGGTCGATCTCAAACATCTCGACCATCGCGTCGTAGCAGTTCTGCGCCGTGGCGTAGGAGTTGAGGTTCAAGTAGTCCTTGCCTTTCATGACCTCGATTTCTTTTTCGCTGTCGGCTTTATAGACGAGTCCGCCCGAAGCGTCAATGACTATCGGCAGGTCGTTCTCCCACTCGGTGTTGTTCGCTTCAAAAAGCCTGATGAGTGAGATTATTATAGAATTCCTCTCGGCGTTCTCTTTCTTCGAGGGAAAATATGAATAGTTGAAAACTATGGAGTAGCCCTGGCGGTTCTCGACTATGGGTTTGCCGTTGCGGTCGACTATTTCGCCGCGCGTCGCATGAATGGTGACGGTAGTCTGCTTCGCGGTGTTGACGGCGCTCGCATATTCCTCGCCGTCAACGAGCTGAACTTTGACGAGCACGCCGACAAAGACAAGTATGAACGCGAGCAGTATGCAGGGCAGGGCAATGTGCCTTATCGCAAGTCTCTTTGAATCCATCGGGCTTTCTCCTTTCTCTTATCTTTTTACTTCGCTGGGCAGCCACCTGCTGATGCCTCTTGTTATCAAAAACCAAAGCGGCGTGAATATCACTGTGTAGAGCACGCTCGGCAGGCAGAAGGTGAGCAGCAGCCTGCCGCCGCGGACTCCCGCCGCGGCGACGAACACTATCCAGTAGACGAATGTATGCACAAGCAGCGCCAGCGCGGAGAAAATCAGCGCGGTGACGATGTTGTTTCTTATCATGTTGTTGACGAGCATTCCGCACACGAGACCGACTACAGTCAGCAAAATGGCGTTTATGCCCTGGGTGCCGCCGGTCACGTCGAGCACTACGCCAGCGAGCAGTCCGAGGAGCATGCCCGCAGTCTCGCGCTCAAACATCGCGATGCAGACCACCATGACCGTCACTGCGAGCTGATGCGCGCCGAACGGCTCGGGCAGAAGTCCCGGCGTGTTCTGGATAACGGCGCAGAAAATCAGCAGCACTGCGAAAATCACGCGGCGGATTATAAGTCTTTTCTTTTCGGCTGTGAGACCCATAGACAAGTCCCTTTCGATAAATTTGTTACTCTGTGACGCTCGAACCCTGACCCTCGAACTCGGTGATTATAAAAACATCTGTTATCGAAGCTATGTCCGCGCCGGGCTTGATTATCGCGGTCGCGGAGATGTCCGTGTCGGAGTCCTCGACCTTTGTGACCGTGCCTATAATGAGATCGCGCGGATAGATGCCGCCGACTCCCGATGTGCAGACGATTCCGCCGGGGGAGACCGCCGTTGAGCTCGAAAGACCGGGCATGGTGCAGAGTCCGTCCTTGGCGTATGCCGCAGTCGTTGTGACGAAGCCGAGGTCGCGCGTGCGGATCTCATATGCGCTGGTGTTGACGCTCGGGTTGAGTATAGTTTTTATCGTGCACTGCGTGAGGGTCACGGAGGTGACGACGCCGACGAGATATTTGCCGTAGATAACGGGGTCGTTGACGGCGATTCCGTCATTGCTGCCGCGGTTCAAAACAAAAGCGGAGAGCGGGTTCGCCGCATCTCTGCCGACCACCGACGCCTCGCAGAATTTGTAGTCCTTGTGGCTCTCTTTGAGCTCGAGGAACTCTTTGTAGAGCGCGTTCTGGCTCTTCATCTGCTCGTAGTCAACGAGCTGGCTTTGAAGATCCTCGATTTCTTTGTTCAGCTCATCTACCTGCTTCGAGAGCGTGGCGGAGGACTTGAAGTTTATCGAGAAAGCCGAAAACTTCTGCGCCAAAAACGACGACGCGCGCTGAAGCGGCGAAAACACCGTGCTTATCACGGAATTTGCGGGCGAAGAGCCCGAATGCATCGCCGCTGCCGCCGCAACGCCGATAATCAGCACGACGAGCACGCCGACAAATATTTTGAATGTTCTGGATTTGTAAAACTTCAATTGAGTCTCTCCTTTGCTTGGAAGAAGTAAGTCTATACAACGCAAAAAATCCCGCGGGTTTGCAAAAAGTATGCAGAAAGGCAGAAAAACCGTTGTGCCGCATAGTTTTTGTAAGCCTGCGAGAACGCGGGCCGTCTGCGGAAAGCAGAGCGACCCGCGAAAAGGCGTTTATTTATCGAGCGGATGCTCGAGGCAGATGCCTGTTCCGTCAACGACGCAGTCGAGCGGACTCTCCGCGACGAGAACGGGGATGCGGGTCTCGGCGGCAATGAGTTTGTCGAGACCTCTGAGCAGAGCGCCGCCGCCGGTGAGCATGATGCCGTGGTCGATAATGTCCGCAGCGAGCTCGGGGGGAGTCTTCTCAAGGGTAGCCTTGACGACATCGAGGATCTGATTGACGGAGTCGGACAGAGCCTCTCTGATCTCCTCTGCGGAGATCTCGATGTTCTTCGGCAGACCGTCCATGAGGTTGCGGCCCTTGATGTTCATCGCGCCTTCGCCCTCGTAGGGATAGGCGGAGCCGATCTTTATCTTGATATCCTCAGCGGTTCTCTCGCCGATGAGCAGGTTGTATTTCTTCTTGATGTAGTTGATGATAGACTCATCAAAATTGTCGCCCGCGACTCTTGCGGAGTTCGAGGTAACAACGTCACCCAGGGAGATGACGGCAACTTCGCTCGTGCCGCCGCCGATGTCGACGACCATGCTTCCGGTGGGCTCGGAGACGGGGAGACCCGCACCGATAGCGGCAGCCATGGGCTCCTCAATGAGGCTGACGTATTTTGCGCCTGCGCTTCTTGCGGCGTCGTTGACAGCGTTTCTCTCAACGCCGGTAACGCCCGAGGGGATGCAGATCATAACGCGGACTCTCGCGAGCGGGGAGTTCTTCGTGACCTTCTTTATGAAAGCCTTGAGCATATCCGCGGTGATGTCGAAGTCGGCGATAACGCCGTCCTTGAGGGGACGGACTGCGGTTATGGAGCCGGGAGTTCTGCCGATCATCTCCTTGGCTTCTGTGCCGACGGCAACGACTCTGGGCGGATTATACTTCTGATCGACCGCAACGACGGAGGGCTCTCTTATAACGATGCCCTTGCCTTTTACGAATACGAGGGTGTTCGCGGTACCCAAATCGATACCGATATCAAGTGAAAATAACATACTGTTCTCCTTTCAACAGTCAGAATACTTTTTATCGTCTGTTATCTGAACGAAATAGAATTGACAATTGATTCAAAATCTCCGGTGTTTGCGCCGGCTTTTGAAGTTTTGTAGGTGCAGGCATAGGTCACGCCGTTCTTCTCGAACAGGGCGGAGACTATGAACGCCTCTTTGCCGTTCGCGGAGACCTTTATCTCCGTAAACTTTGCGTCCTCGCCGCAGAGGGTCTTCGTCTCGTCGTTGACCTCGGGGTTGAAGCCCTGCTCCTTGAGCGAAGAGATGACCTCGCCGATATCGGCGGACTTGTCATCGACGCTCTTTTCGGTGTCATAAATTATGTCGATGGTCTCGTTGCCTTTTGTGAGGGTTATCGCGGAGCCGACTGCCGACATATCGTATCCGGAGGGCTGGGTGAATGTGAAATATCTGCAATAGGCGTTCTTGCCTGAGACGAGAAGATAATCGAGCGCGATGGTGTTTGTTGCCTGCTCGCCGTTTTCGTCCTTCTTTGCATTGCCCTTTTCGTCTGTGTCGACAACAACGATGTTGCCTGCCTCGTCATAAACGGGCTTGCCGTTTTCGTCGGTCACGAGCACGCGGTCGTTGCCGCTGCTGTCCTTGACTTTGAGTCCCTTTGCTTTTGAGCAGCCGGTGAAAAGACAGACTGCCGCGAGCATACAGATGAGCAGAGCCGAGATGATTTTCTTCATTCTTTAAGACCTCCCCTTCGTCCTTATCGTCCGAAAATTATTGCCTGTTTCAGTATAACACAGGGTATTGCACTTTTTCAAGTGCGGAATCGAAGATATGATTGACACAAAAAGGCGGTTTGAACCGTTTATCAGCCGTTGAGGGCCTCAAAATTCTCCTTGTTGCTCTTGTAGAGGTTCTTAAAGACTGCGAAGTTCTTGTCATATATGGGCTTGAGCGAGGGGTTCGGGATAAACGTCTTCTTCGCCGGGACGAGCTTCTTCGCCTCTTCGATGCTGCCTATCATGCCCAGACCGACTGCGGAGATGACCGCCGCGCCGACTGCGCCGACGTTCTGCGGGCTTGCAACGACCTCGACCGTTCTGCCTGTGCAGTCCGCGAGTATCTGGCAGGTGACGTCGGAGAGAGCGCCGCCGCCGACAAAGCGGAGAACATCGGATGTCTTGGTCTTTTTGTCCTCGGTCTCAAGGAACCAGCGCAGGTGCATGCAGGTGCCCTCAACAACGGCGCGGATGAGCTCGGTCTTGCCGGTCTCAAGGCTGATGTTGAAGAACATTCCGCGGGCGTTCGGATCCTCGAACGGGCAGCGGTTGCCGTGCAGCCACGGGGTGAAGATAACTCCGCCGCAGCCTGCGGGGGTCTTGCTTATAACATGCGACATGTAGTCGTAAAGGCTCGTGAATATGGACTCCTTCGAGGAGGCGACATCGGTCTTCTCGAGGAAGATGTCAATTTCATCGAGGGCAAGGTGATCCTTGACCCACTCGAGGCATTTACCGGCGGTCTCAAGCTCCGCGAAGTAGTTGAGCTTGCCGTTCTGCGCGCCGACTATCGCGGCGATCATCGCGCTCGTGTCGACTATATTCTTGTCAACAACGGTCGTGACCCAGCCGGATGTGCCGCAGTAAATATGAGTATCGCCGAGGGCGACTGCGCCCGCGCCGACGCCGATGAGCGAAGCGTCTCCGCCGCCGCCGAATACGGGCGTGCCCTCGCACAGTCCGAGATCGTCCGCAGCCTTTTCGGTAAGACCGCCGACGAGAGCGGTGGAGTCGATTATCTCAGCCATATGCTCGGGCTTGACATTGAACATCTTGAGCATCTCGGGGCTCCAGCCCTCCTTGCCCTTGCGGACGTCGTAGAGCAGAGTGCCGAAAGCCGAGTCGCGCGTCATGACGAACTTGTCGGTCATGCGGCAGATTATGTATTCTTTGACGTCGAGCCACTTATAGGTTCTCGCGAAGTTCTCGGGCTCGTTCTCCTCGACCCATTTATATTTGTATACGGGATCCTTGACGCTCGCGGACACGGCACCGGTTATCTGCAGAGACTTGAGAAGCTTCGGAATATAAGCTCCCGCGATCTGCGGACCGTAAGCCATGAGTTCTTTTATCTGCTTCTTTGCGCGCTGATCCATGTAGCTCATCGCCTTGCGCACGGGCTGGCCGTCCTTGTCGACGAGCACGAGACCCTGCATCTGGGAGCAGAAGGATATACCGGCTATCTCCGAAGTGCTCACGCTCGTTGAATTCATGAGTCTCTTCGTGGTGTTGCATATCGCGCTCCACCACTCGTCGGGATCCTGCTCTGCGCCGCCGTCCGGATAAACGGTCAGCGAATAGCCTTCCATCTCCGCAGCGATCAGCTTTATTTCATCTTCAACTTCAAACAGACAGGTTTTGACGCCCGTCGTGCCGATGTCGTATGATAAGACGTATGTTCTGTCGCTCATTACAAATTTTTCTCCCTTCGCGGCTTTTCATAAACAAAGCCCCAATCTATCCATTCAATTATATAGCAAAAAATTGATGATTACAATGTAATAGCAAAAAAATTTTAAAAAACCGCAAAGCGGCACACGCCGCAGAAAATATTTATCCGCGCCCCCAAAGAAAAGAAAAACTTTCCGAAGCCGGCAAAAAAACTGTCAAAAAAAGCGCCGCGGGCAGACCGAAAACCGCCGCAATGCATAGCGTACCCGCCGGGCAGCGGAGAAAAATAAAAAAATTTTGAAATAACAGTTGATTTTTGCGGCGCGTTGTGCTAATATACTATGGCAATCAGATGCGCTGCTAGCTCAGTTGGATAGAGTGTTTGGCTACGAACCAAAAGGTCAGGGGTTCGAATCCCTTGCAGCGCGCCAAGAAAAAGCCTTGATAACTCTAAGTTTTTGGAGTTTGAAGGGCTTTTTCTTTTTTACGCTCGCCAGTTTTTCTAACACTTTTTCTAACAAATATCCGAAAGCTAAAAACGGAATGAATCCGACATTGATTTAGCAATATTTGTTTTTCGTTGCGTGTCAAGATGTGCATAAAGGTTTGCTGTGATACTGAAATCAGAATGTCCGAGCCATTCTTGAACATCTTTGAGGGAGAAACCCTGTGATACAAGTAAGCTTGCACAAGAATGTCGCAGGTCGTGAAATCTGATATGCGGAAATCCGTATTTTTTCAATATCTTTGAAAACTTTGAGGTTATATAGTCAGGTGCATATGGTTTGCCATTGTCCCACTTGAATATATAGCCGTTTTTTATATACTCCTTTCCGAACAGAACAGCATTTTTCTTTTCAGCTTCTTTGAGCGTTGTCAAAATGTTTTTGACCTCTTCTGTCAACGGATATGAGCGATAACTTGAGCTTGTCTTTGTACTGTCCTTTTCAAAAACATCGTTGAATCTAACAACAGTGTGCTTTATGGTTATCGTGTTGCTGTCTAAGTTTACGCTATCCCATTTTAAGCCGAGAACTTCACTTCTTCTAAGTCCGTATATCGCAGTGAAATATATAAGCGGATATAATGGCTCATCTTTAATTGCATTAAAAAGGTCATTGAGCTGATTCGCTGAATAGAAGGAAATCTCACGGTGTACCATTTTGGGGAGAATTACATCATCACAGGGATTAGTAGAAATCAAATGACTTTTTACAGCTTCTTTTAAAGCAAGACGAATTATCAACTTGTGTGTTTTTATGGTTTTTGGTGACAATCCGCCTCGACCGTCTAATCTGCCGTGTTCATACTTTTCATTGATATATCTCTGAATATCTTCTCGTGAAATCCTATTCAGTAATGTCTTGCTTTGCTCAAAATACGGAATTATGTGCGCAAGAGCAACGCTTTCGTATCCTTGATAGGTTATCGGGTCAATGCTTTTTTCAGCTTTTTTGAGCCATATTTTCACATAGTCACAGAAAAGCGTGTCAGTTGAAATGATTGATTCTGCTATCTCGTACTGTCGTATGGTCTCGCGTAAGAATTGTTCGGCTTTTTTCTTGTTACCTTTGGAGCTTATACCCGAAGAAATCCATCGTTGTTTACGGACGCCGTTGTTGCTTCTTACATTTATGACGGCATAATATTTACCGTTTTTTATTTGTAGGCTTCCTGTCATTTTTTCTCCTTTCTTATGAAACCTATCATTGCATATTAAGTAGGCTGTCTGTGCTGATTTATAAAATCCGTTAAATATGCTTTCGGAATCAGATACTTCTTTCCGATTCTGATACAGCCGATAGAACCGTTTCTCAATAGTTTATAAAGTGAATTTTTCCCGATAGAGAGAGCGGAACAAACTTCATCAACTGTTAGCACATCTTTAAAATTTTCAAACAACAATTTCACCACCTTTCAAATTTTTAGCGTTATATCTCCAAGAGATATTCACAGGGCAATTCAGAAATTTGTATAACATTTTCTGTTGCAAATGGAAGTTGTTCGTTATTGAATTCGAACTTTGTAATTTCGCTTATTCGTCTTATTAGTGCGTTGTATGTTTGCGGTTGCTCGATTTGAATATTTTTATACTGCTGACTTAGAGGAATATTACTGATTATAAAAATTTTTGTGTAGCAAGCGACTTTATCGTGATAACGGGCAGGAAGTCTGCAAGGATAACAATCCAAATATTGTAAAAAATCTCCGATTGGAAGCGAACTTCTATATTCATCAAAAAGAATGATGTCTTCGTCCTTGTAACCGTCAAATGGATGTTCATAGTTAGTTATTTTATAAACATTGGAATAACCGTATTTGTCCATAATAGAGCGTGTTTTACCAGTTCCTGTGTCTCCGTAGATATAAAAAGTCTCCACTTCTCTACGAATATTTTCAAACTTCTCTTCTAAAATGGTTTGCCTTGCCTGCTCAAGTGAAGAAGTCTTTGTTGCATAGCTTGGATGTCTTCTAATAATTTCTGCTACGGTGCAACCGCTTTCAAGCATATCATAAACATCTTCTGAAACAGACTTGTTTTTCGCTTTTTTATCTAAGGGCATTTCTCCGTATTCTTCAAAGGTTTCTATTATGTTTGTTTCTTTTTTGTCGCTGTCAATATATTTTCCTTCTTTGCGTATATAGTCTCTGTTTTCTTGACTTGACCCTTTAGCCTGTTCAATATGAGCAGTGCAAAACCTTTTTTTCAAGGTGCTAAAATATACAGCATTTTCAAAATAGACATATATATGCGTGTGATAAGTTCCTTCTGTACCGATTTCATCGCACATACAAAAATAGATATAATTTGAGGTTGATAAAATTTCTTTAATTTTTTCGTGAGAATATCCGTGCTCAATAGGATTATTTATAGTTATGTTGTATTTTCGGCATCGAGTATTGTTGTTCATTTTTTCATCTCCTTCCTTTTGATTTAAACTAAATCGTTACACAATTACACAAGTTAGACAAAAGGGTAATACTAAGCCTTTTGTCTTTGACGGGCGGGGTCACACCGTGACCCCCGCGACGCTCAAGCCAAATTACAAATAAGTCAACTCGAACTAACAATTTAGTTACAAACCAATAATACAGCATACTAACAAATTTGTCAATACATATTTACAAAAAAATTAACTTATGATATACTGTTTAATGAGGTGAGGAAAATGCCATACACAAAACTGTTAAACAGACTGATTGATGATAGCGGTTATAGTATAAAAGAAATAGCGGAAAGATGTACAGAAAACGGAGTAAAAGTAACTCCGGCTTATATAAGCACACTGAGAAATGATACAAACAACAGAACACCTTCAGATAATATGTCCAGAGCACTTGCAAAAGCTTGTAATGCCAAAAGCGAAGATATATTAGTGGTTGAAGCATATGTTGACAATGCGCCGAAAGAGTTCGCGGGTTTTATTAATTTGATTCGTCAAACAATGATTACAAGCGTTATAGGCACTTTTGCTAATTCTTTCAACAAGGAACAAGTAGAAGAAATAAGAAAACAGTTTGAGACAATGCCCGTATCGGATTTGATAATAGCGTTAAATGAGTCAACTCAGCAGAGCATAACAAAGGATATAGGGACAATGAATATTACGCAAACAGGGGAAAGTAGCGGATATTCTGTTACAACTCAACTGAAAAACGCTTTTGGGATTGATATACCCGATGATTCTATGTATCCGACAATGCCGAAGGGAAGCAAAGCGGTAATTGAAATAAAAGAGTTTAAGGATTATAAAGACGGCGATATAATCGCTTTCTCTGAAAAGGCAAAAAAAGAAATTATATTGTTCAGAAAAATAGTATTCTTAAACGAGACAAAAACCAACTTTGCAATGATAGCGATAAATGCAGACTTTGAAACAAAAATATATAAAACAAATGACATTGTGATTCTCGGCAAGGTGAATCAAATAATAACAGACATAAAATGATGACCGCGCACGGCGCGGGAATCGCTCGCCGCTGGGCAGAGGGGTGCCGTCTCTCGGCACCCCTCGCGGGATAGCGTGGCTCAAGCTCGCGGCGGCAATCAGCAAAAATCCTGTCAAGGGCAAGCGTTGTGCTTCGCACCCTTGACAGGATTTTCTCTTCTGTTTTTACCTTGCGTGCAATGATAGGTTTCTAACCGAGTTCTAACATTTTTTATTTTTCGTGTACTTTGATTCTACCCGCTGAGGGAAAGAATATTCTGCAAATCCCTTATATATCAACATTATTTGGCAAATCATAACGAGATACAAAGTGTTGTAAAAAATACCTGTCCAAGCTACGAACCAAAAGGTCAGGGGTTCGAATCCCTTGCAGCGCGCCAAGAACGGAAGCAATACCGCAAGTGTTGCTTCCGTTCTTTTTTTATTTTTAAGGGATTCGAACCCTGAGAGGGTGGGCGGCGTTGAGAAAACAGTCCGGCGGACTGTTTTTAGCCGCGAAGTGTGAGGCGGGTACTGCTGCGCAGCAGCGGTCGCCGAGCACGCAAGGCGGCGCAGCCGACTGTATCCCTTGCAGCGCGCCAAGTTAAAAGCCTTGATAACTCTGAGCTTTTGGAGTTTGAAGGGCTTTTTTCTTTTTAGTTTTCGGTAGCATTTCTAACACTTTTTCTAACATTTATCCTGCAAACAGCTTTAAGTACCCATTTTTATATAACCTGTTGACATTTGTTTTTGAGTTTGCTATTATATACATACCGAAAGTATGTAAGGAGCGAATATGAGCAGAAATAAATATCCGGAGGAAACGGTAAATCTTATCCTCGATGTGTCCCAGCGTTTATTTATAGAAAAGGGATACGACAACACAACGATTCAGGATATCATCGATGAACTGGGCGGACTCACAAAGGGCGCGATATATCACCATTTCAGTTCAAAGCAGGATATCCTTGATGCGGTCATAGAACGGCTTTTTGCAAAAAATACGCTGTCTGCGAGTTGGCGTAAAATTCAATCCGATACCGATATTACGGGCGGAGAGAAGCTCAAGCGTATGCTTGCTGCGGCTCTGACGGATGAGCAGGAACAGCAGTTCAGAAAATTGGGAGTGCATTTGCAGAATATGCCGCAGATGCTCAGCGACCTTGTTCTGCGCTCCGTAAACGATATAGCACCTAATGCCTTTGAACCGGTTATCGAAGAGGGCGTTAGGGACGGATCTCTGTCGGTCATGTTCCCGAAGCAGGCTGCCGAGGCGGTTTCGCTTATTGCGAATATTTGGATAAACCCGCTTGTTTTTCCTGTTGACAACGAAGAGCTGAAAGCAAAGTTTGAGTTTATTTGCGGTATAACAAAGTCTATCGGGCTTGACATTTCCGACATCTATCCGCTGCTCGACAAAATGAACAGCGATATCAATCTTTAAATATTCGGGAGGGTTTTACCCCTCCCATATATATTAATATTAAACATACCAAAAGTATGTAAGGAGGTAAACCATGTCAACAACTTACACGAAAAGAGAAAAGTTCCGGTATCTTCTGGGTCTTTCCGGTCAGAACATCATATACGGAACAGTCACATCCGTGCTCGCATATTATCTTCAGTTCACGATTCTGATTCCTGCCGTATGGGTCGGTCTGATATTAAGTGTTGCGAGAATATTTGACGCCGTCAAAGATCCGTTTATCGGAGCGATGATAAGCAGAGGAAAACATAAACTAAAGGACTATCTTATCGCAGTGCCGATTCCCACAGCAATACGGACGATTCTCTGTTTCAGTAACGGAATTTATTCCGCGGAAAACAGTATGCCTAAAAATATTTTAATAGTGTTATCTGCGTTTGTGTTTTACATAATATGGGAAGTTGTGTTTACAATCGGCGATATTCCGATAACCGGGTATCCGTCAGTGCTCACAAGTGATGAGGGCGACAGAACAAAGTTGCTTTCGCTACGTCCGATAGGTGGAATGGCGAGCGGTATAAGCACGCTTGCCGTTCAGCCGATTGCTTTTGCGTTGTCGGCAGTTTTCGGCGGAAATGCAGTGGATGAGCGAAATGCTTTTCTTATAACGGTTGCCGCGTTTTCAATCATCGGCGGGGCGCTTTTTCAGTTTACCGCAATCGGTTCGGTGGAAAGGGTTTCTGCCGAGCGCAGCGAAAATTCAGGTCAGCTCAGATATTTTATTACAAATCCGTTGCTCAGAAAAATCAGTATATCGGGATTTTTGGGCAGTCTGAAAGCCCTGACCGGTGTTATCCTCACTCCGCTGGTAACCTATTATTTTGCAAGCAAAAATCCGCAGATGTCGCTGTTTTATACGGCACTTTTCGGAGTGGGAAGTATTGTGGGACTGGTAATCTCGGCGGCAGCAGTCCCTAGTTTATCTAAAAAATACGGAACAAAAAGGCTCTTTGCCGCCGTCAATCTGATAAACATTTTTCCGAATCTTTTGCTATTTGCGCTGTATGTTAAATATCCTCAAAATATGACGAACATTCCGCAAACGGTTGCAATGTTCGTACTTACACTTATAATCGGAAGCTGTGTAAGCATTTCTTCGACCGTTCAGACGCTGATAATCTCACAAGCCGTTGACCTTGAAGAAAAAATATCCGGAAACAGACCGGACGCGCTGTTTTTCTCGGCGCAGACATTTATTGTCAAGATTGGTACTGGTTTATCGTCGCTCGCGGCGAGCATAGGTTATGCCGCCGTCAAATTTTCGTCATCTGAAACGGCGGTGCTTAACGATTTTATTGCAAACGGCGGAATACCGAGGCTTGACGGCAGATATTCAAATCTGATGACACTTCTGTTTATGCTGTACACTCTGCCTGTCGCATTGAGCTCGCTTCTGTCCGCGCTTCCGTTTATTCGCAGGGAGCGGGAGTGAGGTATTAAAACCCCGTGAAGCTATAAAACATTCCGCCCGGGGTCCCGGACGGAATGTTGCTTTTTGTGCCTATTCGGTCAATTCAGCGCAAAATCGACCGTCTTTGTTTCTCCGGCGCGGAATGTCAGCGTCTCCGTCTTGTCGGAGAGCCCGCATGAAACGGTGATCGTTTGGTCGATGTCGGAGGTCACGGTGACCTGTGCCGTTTTGCTTTGCAAATCCCACCTGAGCGAGTCAACCGTCGCACGGGTTCTCGCCTTTATCCCGGTTATCTCGCCTGCGTCAAAGCCCGATTCAAACAGAGCCGGAAGAATCTCGATTTCGTTTTTGTTCGAGAAAACGAGGGCTTCGTTGACGATTCCGAGATAGCCTATGGCAAAGTCGGTGCAGTAGCAGCTTCTTTGATCGTAATCGTGGTTCGTCATAAGCGAGGGATATCTTATTTTATGGTTCTGAAGCTTCACGAGCGCAGAGGTGAGGCTCGTTCTGTCCTTGAGCCTTGCGGCGATGAGCGAACGGTGAACAAGTGCGTGGCTCGCCTCGTTTTCAGAGGTTCTGTTGTTTATCGCCTGTATGCAGGCGGACTTGAGACGCTCGTCGTTCTGCGTTTCAAACAGCGGCCACACGCAATAGAGGTGGCTCAGATGCCTGTGCTCGTTGTTTTCTTCAAATTGGCTGCACGCCCACTCCTTGAGCGCGCCGGTTTTGTCGAAGAGATACGGCGGGAGCTTTCGGAGCATATATTCCCATTTTGCCGTGTCGGTTTCCGGCGCGGTGTCTTTTATAACGCTCAAAAGCATATTCAGATTGTCGCGGCAGGCGGCGATGTCGATAGCCGCGTTTGCGTCGGAGGGAGAGGGATAGTTCGACGGATTGTTTTCCGGGGAATAGCTCGGCAGGATGCAGTAGTATTCGTCATCCGCAAGCGCCGTCTTGCCCGCTTCATAATGAATCGAGCCGTTCGAGTCGGTGTAATATTCGGGGGTCATAAGCTGCTCCCAGTAGTTCGCCGATTTAATCAAAAGCGGCAAAAGCACATCGCGCTCAAGCCGGAGATATCCCCTGTCCTCGATCGCGCGAATGTCTTCGTCCGTAAGGTCGTCCGCGGTGACGGAAAGCACGGATCTGAGCTTGTCAAGGTCGATTTCGCCGCTGAGCGGAATTTTGATATCTCCGTAGCATTGCAGGGTCTCATAGAGCGGCTGGATCATCCAGCTTGAGCCTGCGTTCCAGTATCGAAACGGATACGGATAGCAGGTTTCCGTTATTACCGCCTTGTCGCCGTCGGTGTTTACGGGGGCTTGGATGGCGTCGGTAAATCCGTGGGTCGCGAGCGCGTTTTCCTCCCAGTCGGGAAGCTGGCGGAGAATAAAATATGCGTAGCCTATCGGGGACGAGGAGATGTTGCCCGTGTTCATCGAGGAGGTTTGCAGGTTCACATTTGCGTCCATTGTGTATTTGCTGCCCCAGCCCGTGTTCCATTCGCCTGTCCACATACCGTAAAGGCGGGGCGCGGAATATCCGCTGCAACACAGATAAGCGTATCTGCCTGCATAATACGAACGCTGGCTGAGCGCGGGATCGAGCTTTTTCTTGAACCTCTGCTTTCTCAGCAGCTTTTCGTTCGATTTTTCTGAGATGCCGTCTTTGAGAGTCAGCGTGACTGCGTTGAACTGCGGCTGATATACCGCAAGATGAGCGTCAAGTGCATTGGAATAGTTGAATTTTCCCTCGGCTGAGTATTTTTTCGCAAAGTCCGTTGTCCGGTTATAGAGCAAGTCGATGAGCGCGCAGCCGCTTTGTGACGCGAAGGCGGAAAGCTCGCCCATATTGTAATCTCTGCCCGTAACGGTGATAAGATAAACCTCGTCCGCCCCGCTGACGGTCAATTTCGGCTGGCTGTCGCCCGCGTATTGCTCATCTTTCGGCGCGTCCGCTTGCGTGACGCTTAAAGTTCCGCCGATATTCAAAACATAGGTGAGCGTGGCGTAGCCGCCGTTTTTGAGCTCGGATTTTTCATAGTCGGGATAGTGCGCAACCATGGCAAGATAAGCCTTGTCTCCGTCGGCGAGCTTTTTATATTTGATATTCACCTCGTCGCCCTCGGAGTAGTTTGCCATGGTCGAGATATCATCGTAGGAGAGCGTAATATTTACGGGCGCGTTCTTGCTCGATTTTTTGATTTTTGTAACCGTGACGCCGTCGGCAAGCGAGGTGAAAGTAGTTCTCTCCCATGTGCCGTTTTTGTCTGTGTATTTCACGCCGACCTGCGCGGTCTCGTAGTCTGTGTAGCGGATATAATCCTTGATGCGGTGCCGCTCGGAGTTTATTCTCAGCTGACCGCCGGGATGAAAGCGATACACATCGTCATAGCTCGCGTTGTCAACGATATCCTCGCATTTAACGATGCTCTGCTTGACCTGTTCAAGCTCGCTTGATGTGTCCGGACAGGTGCGGGCGTTGATATTCGGCATGATGAAATGCATATTTTGATAAATTATCGTGTCCGAGTACGGGCTGCCGCTTGTGATAAAGCCCTCGAGCCCGTTCCCGCCGACCATTCCGCGGCGCCAAGCTTTTGTTTTGTTCGTCCTCTTTTCGGACAGCTCCGTGTAGCTCTCGGAATAAGAGAGCTTTTCGTTGTTTGCCGCAGTGTCGATGAGCTTCGGCTTGCTTGCACATGATGAGCACAAAACGCATATCGCGGCAAGTGCCGCCGCCAAAGCAAAATTCTTTAAAAGTTTCATTTTCTCACCTCACACCTTGATTATATCATACGGCAAAGAGTCTTTCCATTAAAATAATATACAAAAAATCTTCTGAATAATTGTAGGTTTGAGACAGATATATCGCAAAGAGAAAATAAAAAGCCGGCACACCTCGCGGTTCGCGGAGAACAGTGTCCGGCAATATGAACTTCGCCGCCCGAAGATTTCTCCGGGCGGCGGGTAATTCGGTTATTTATACAGCGGGCCGTAGGCGGCGCAGGCTCTATAGTCTGCACTCTCGAGGTCCTTTGTGCCGAACGCAGACCATGCGTGCGGACGGTAGATGTCCTCGTCGGCGACGTTGTGCATCGCAACGGGGATTCTGAGCATGCTCGCGAGCGTGATGAGGTCTTTGCCGATGTGGCCGTAGCTGATAGCGCCGTGGTTTGCGCCCCAGTTTGCCATGACGGAGTAGACATCCTTGAACGCGCCCTTGCCGGTGAGTCTCGGAGCAAACCAGGTGGTCGGCCAGGTCGGGTCGGTGCGCATGTCGAGCTTGTTGTGGATCTCATCGGGCAGGGTGGCGGTGTAGCCCTCGGCTATCTGAAGCACCGGGCCGAGACCCTTGATGATGTTGACTCTTATCATTGTCATGGGCATGACAGCCTGAGTCTTGAAGTGCGAGGAGTATCCGCCGCCTCTGAAATATCCGAGGTCTGCGGGGCACCAGTCGGTAGCCTTGAGCATAGCGTCGATATCCTCGTCGGTGATGTTCCACCACTCCTTCATGACCGCGTTGCCGTCCTTGTCCTTGCAGACGCCGGTGGCGTCAAGCGCGGCGGCGCCGGAGTTGATGAGGTGGATGAAGCCGTCCTTGGCAACGCCCTCGGGGCGCATGCCGCAGACTCTTTCAACAGCGTCGGGGCTCCAGTATGTACGAACATCGGCGAACAGGCTCGCTCTGCCGGTGACGAGTTTGCCCAGGAGCATCGACAGACCGTTGAGACCGTCGTTCTCGGTGGCGAAAGTGAGCGGCTCTTTCTTGCCGTTCCAGTCGAAGGTGGTGTTGAGCATAGCCTCGGTGAAGTCGCCGTTGGGCATGAAATCGGTCCACTGGCGCTGACCCTGGAAGCCGCCGAGAATGGCGTTGCGGCCGAGTGCCTCTTCGTGCCAGCCGTCCTTGGGACCCGAGTGCTCAGCCTCTGCGCCGACGGGGCGGACATCGTTGAGCTTATCGTTGCCGAGCATGATGTCGCGGCAGATAAGAGTCATCTTGACGACGAACTCCCACTCCTTCTCCTTCTGCTCGGGGGTGTGTCTGATATTTTCGGGGTTCTTGTCGAAGCCCTCGGGGCAGTTTTCTTTGACCCACTTGAGCGCGCGCTCATATTCCTCGTGGTCATAGATGCCGAGCTCGACGCGGCGGGTAACTTCGACCATGTCGACCCACTCGGCGCGGATGCCGAGATACTCCTGCCAGAAATCAGCGTCGCAGAACGAGCCTGCGATACCCATTGCGACAGCGCCTATGCCGACATAAGACTTGCCTCTGAGCTGACCGACAGCCGCGGCGCAGCGTGCGAAGCGGAGAATCTTCTCGGCAACATCGTCGGGAATTGAATTGTCGGTGACATCCTGAACATCCTTGCCGTAAATCGAGAATGCGGGCAGACCTCTCTGCGCGTGAGCCGCCAGAACCGCCGCGAGATAGACCGCGCCGGGGCGCTCGGTGCCGTTGAAGCCCCAGACTGCCTTGACGGTCAGGGGATCGAGATCCATCGTCTCGCTGCCGTAGCACCAGCAGGGGGTGACGGAGAGGGTCGCGCAGACGTTCTGAGTCGAGAAGAAGTCGGCGCACTTTGCCGCTTCTGCTGCTCCGCCTATCGTGCAGGGGGAGATGATGCACTCAAAGGGAGTGCCGTCCGAATAGAACACATTTTCTTCGATGAGCTTCTTGGCAGCGAGCGCCATGTTCATCGTCTTTTCCTCAAGACTCTCTCTGACTCCGCCCCAGCGGCCGTCAATGATGGGTCTGATTCCAAGCTTTGCTTTTGCCATTTTTCAGTCATCCTTTCGATGTTGTGTTGCCACTACCGGGCGCAACACTTATTTAAGTATTTTCAAAAAGCTCTCATATGCGCCCGCCCATTTGTCGGTGTCGCACGGAGCATATTCGCGTAATGCTTCGCTGCGCGAGATTATCTCCCTCGCCTTTTTGATATCCGGAATGTCGCCGGAGCTCAGGAGCTGAACGGCGATATTGCCGAGCACGGTCGCCTCTATCGGACCCGCCTTCACGGGGACATTGCAGGCGTTCGCGGTCATCTGGCAGAGCAGGGTATCTTTCGTGCCGCCGCCGATAACATGTATATCAGGATAGTCCCTGCCGGTACATTCTTTTATCATCGAGAACGTGCTGCGGTATTTCATCGCAAGGCTCTCGTAGATGCAGCGCATTATCTCGCCGACTGTCTGCGGGACATACTGACCCGTTTTGCGGCAGAATTCGCGCACGCGGCCGGGTATATCTCCGGGCGGCGTGAACTCGGGGGAGTCGGGGTCGATAAAGCACTTGAACGGCTCCGCCGAGAGCGCCATGCGCTCGAGATCGGCGTAGCTGTATTCCTCGCCCTCGCGCTTCCACTGCCTGCGGCTCTCCTGAATGAGCCACAGTCCGATTATATTTTTGAGCAGCCCGGTCATGCCGCCGTAGCCGCCCTCGTTGGTGATGTTTATTGAGAGCGAGGTATTATTAACAATAGGCTCGGGTATTTCCGTGCCGAAGAGCGACCATGTGCCGCTGCTCAAAAACGCGAAGCTGTCGAGCTGAGAGGGGACGGCGGTTATCGCCGACTGCGTGTCGTGTCCGCATACGCAGACAACTTTAACGGGGTCGAGCCCAAGCTCTTCGCATATCTCCGCGCTGAGCATTCCGTTTTCGGTACCCGACGGCACAATGGGCGTGAGGATTCCCGACGGGATGCCGAGGCGGTCGAGAATGTCGTATGCCCAGTCTTTTGTCTTTATGTCAACCATCTGCGAGGTGGTCGCTATTGAATATTCTGTCTGCTTTCTGCCCGTGAGCATATAGGCGAATAAATCGGGCATGAACAGCATTTTATCCGCCCTGTCGAGAATGTGCGGGCGGTATTTTTTGAGCGCGCAGAGCTGGAAGAGCGTGTTAAGCTCCATGAATTGAATACCCGTGCGGGAATAGAGCTCCTCGCGTGAAACTGTTCTAAACACTTCTTCAATCATTCCCGCCGTGCGTGCGTCGCGGTAGTGGATAGGATTTTCGAGCAGGCAGCCGAACTCATCGAGCAGCCCGAAGTCAACGCCCCAGGTGTCGATGCCGATGCTGTCGAATCCGCCGGCGAGCTTCGCCTTTGTCAGTCCCTGCTTTATCTCAAAAAACAGGCGCAGAACATCCCAGTAGAGCGTGCCGTTCACGCTCACGGGGTCGTTCGAGAAGCGGTGGACTTCTTCGAGGCGGATATTTTCCCCGTCAAAATGTCCGATTATCGCGCGTCCGCTCGACGCGCCGAAGTCGAACGCCAAAACTCTCTTTTCCATTGATGCAGAGTCCTCCGAGTTATTTTACAACGCCCTTTTTGAGGATGATGTTTGCGTATACGGCGGTCTCGCCCGTCGCGATGACGGCGTATGCCTTTCTCGCTCTGTCATAGAAAGCGAAGCGCTCCATGAGCTCAAAGTTCTTGTCGCCCTCGTTCGCTTTAACTATCTCTTCGTATTTGTCCCAGACTGCCGGGCGATCTCCGTCGCCGTTGTTGTCCATGAGTGCAACAGGAGCGTCAACATAGGTGTCGAGGGGCATGAGCTTCAAAACCGCGTCGAGAACCTCGGGCACTCCGTGACCGTCGAGGCGAACAAGGCGCTGAGCTATGCTCGCCGCGGGGAAGTTGCCGTCGCCGATAACTATCTCGTCGCTGTGTCCCATCTCCATGAGGATCTTGAGAAGCTCGGGGGAGATGATAGGTGAAATATTTTTAAGCATTTTTATATCCGTCCTTTCGGAAAAATCAGTCGATTGAATACATGCTGTAGAGCTCGCTGTATACTCCGCCCTTTGCCATGAGCTCGCGGTGGCTGCCCTGCTCGGCGATGCCGTCTTCTGTCAGCACGACTATCTCCGAGGCGTTTCTGATTGTCGTGAGCCTGTGGGCAATAGTTATGACCGTGCGCCCCTTTGCAAGCTCTTCGAGCGACTGCTGAACAAGGCGTTCGCTCTCGTTGTCGAGCGCGCTCGTCGCCTCGTCGAGAATGACTATCGGCGGGTTCTTCAAAAACAGGCGCGCGATTGAAATTCGCTGCTTCTGCCCGCCGGAGAGCTTGACTCCGCGCTCGCCGACATATGTGTCGTAGCCCTCTGGCAGCTCTTCTATAAATTCGTGTGCTCCGGCTCGTTTCGCCGCGGCTATTATATCTTCTTTTTCAGCTCCCGGGCATCCGTAGGCTATGTTGTCCCTGACCGTGCCGGAGAACATGTAGACATCCTGCTGAACCGTGCCTATATTCGAGCGCAGCGAAGCTAAAGTTATGTCGCGGATATCTTTTCCGTCGAGCAGTATGCTGCCCGAATCCACATCGTAGAAGCGGGGGATAAGATTGCAAAGCGTAGTCTTGCCGCCGCCGGACGGACCGACGAGGGCGACATTCTCGCCCGGAGCTATATGCAGAGAGAAATCGGAAAGAATTTTCTTGTCCGTGCCCTTGTATGAAAATGTAACGTTTTTGAATTCGATATCGCCCTTGACGCCGCTTATGGGCTTTGCGTCCGGGCTGTCTTTTATGTCGCTGACTTCGTCCATTATTTCAGTGAAGCGCTCGATGCCAGTCATGCCGCGGTTGAACTGCTCGCTGAATTCGACCATTGTGCGTATCGCCGCGAGCAGGGTGCTGACCATGAGCAGGCTCGCCGAGAAGTCGCCGACGGTAGTTTTGCCTTTCATCATGAACACTGCGCCCACGCCGACTATTGCTATATACATCAGTCCGTCGCAGAGTCTTACGGTGCAGTGGAAGCTCGCCATGTATCTGTAGCCGTTTTTCTTCGATTTGAAGAAGCGGCGAGAGCCCTCGTTGAACTTTTCACGCTCAATGTCCTCGTTGGCAAAGCTCTTGACAACTCTTATGCCGAGCAGTGAATCCTCCGTCCGCGCGTTTATCTCGCCTATCTCGCGTCTCTGCTGTTTGAACGCGGCGCGCATCTTGCGGCGGCTGTGCGAAGTCAGAAGCATCATAAGAGGCATGAGCGAAAAGACTATTATCGCAAGCCATATGTTCATCGACGCGAACATAATGAAGCCCGCGATTATCTTTATCACGGTCATCAGGACGTTCTCGGGACCGTGGTGGGCGAGCTCGGTTATGTCAAACAGGTCGTTTGTTATTCTCGACATGAGCTGGCCTATCTTCGTGTCGTCATAGAATGAATATGACATATCCTGAAGATGCGAGAACAGGTCGTTTCGCATATCTGTTTCAATTCTCGCGCCCATGATATGCCCGCCCGACGCCGTGTAGTAGCTTGCGGCAGTGTCGATTATTCGCAGTAGAATGTAGAAGCCGACTATTTTTATTATCAGCTCCGCCGTCAGGTCGTGAATATCATGCGCCGCGCGGTCGGTTATCTGCCGCACTATCAGCGGCAGGGCGATCTCGCATACGGTGGTCAGCGCGGAGCAGAACATATCGAGGGCGAACAGTCCCGAATATTTTTTATAGTAAGGCAGGAACCTTTTGAGCATCCTTCGGTTGCGGCTGGAGTAGTCCCCGGACAAACAAACACCCCTAATCAAGCAGTTATATATCAAAATTATACAACATTTATTTCCCTTTGAAAAGGGTCGGGGGAGAGAAAAAATATTTTCTTGCCTGTGATAGTTTTTGTCCTTGAAAAAAGACGAGTATTTTTGTATACTATTGGTATATAAATACATTTTTTGGAAAGGGAGGTCTCTTTATGCGTATTCTCATATGCGACGATGAGCCTGCAATTGTCAGACAGATATCAGAAATAATCGCAGGCGCTTATCCCGACATTGAACTCGTCGGCGTACACAGTTCAGCGGAACTGTCCGAAAAGCTTGCGCCAGAGGATGCAAACAGAAATTTTGACCTCGCCTTTCTTGATATTGCCGTCAGGGATGAGAGCGGCGTGGATATCGCCGAGTTTGTCGGCGCGCTGTGCCCGGGAGTCAAGATCGTCTTTGTCTCCGGGAACCAGGATCTTGTCTCCAAGGCGTTTGTGGCGGTTGATGACTGCGGATATATCTATAAGCCCGTCGATCCCAAACTGCTTCTCGGCTATATCGAGCGCGAACGCGCCGGAGCGCACAAGAGGCAGAACCGCGAATATTTTGAATATACCCGCCGCGGCAGCAGCCGAAAAATAGGGAGCGACAGTATACTTTTCATCGTCAGCGAGCGCAATTATCTGGAGATACATACGGTTGACGGGGACAGCGTCACCGTACCGGGAAAGCTTGACGAGGCGGAGCAGCAGCTCAAATCGGGCTTTGTACGCTGCCACAAAAGCTATCTTGTCAACCTCAAGTATATTGCAAAGTATATGGCAACGCAGTTTGTTATGATGAACGGAGAGATAATTCCGATAAGCCGCTCCAAGAAAAAAGAGGCGGCAGACAGATATGTGCTTTTCAAGGGAGCTTTGGTCAAATGACATTTTTTGATATATTCTGGTATGTGTTCAATTTTCTTTCGATAGCGCTCGTGGTGGTGTTTTTGTGCATGAACCTCACCCCGCGCTTCAACCGCTATGCAGTCTTTTTCTTGACTCTCATTCCGTTTTCGGCAATAGCGCTCGCCCAGCATTATTTCTACGATGTGCCGTCGGTGTTTTTCAAGATTCCGGCTTTTGCATATTATTTCATTTCGGCAATAGCCTATTTCAAAGATAAACTCAGAACCCGAATTTTTGTCTCTATAGTTCTGATGTCGTTTACATATCTCGTCTCGGCTCTGCTGATAACCGGGGGTATCGCCTGCGGGCTCAATCCCTATGACGATATAATGACCTATATAGTCTCCCTGCCGAATACGGTGGGGCTGATAGTGCTCTTCGGCGGGTTTACATATATAAGAATGAAGAAGCACAAAAATATGATTTTGCCGAGCGGGCAGATGGCGACATTTATTTTCTTTCCTCTGAGCCAGGTCATAGTCATGGCGGCGGCGATGATGATAATTTCATATTACGGCTGGTTCAGGGACAAGAACACCGGACTGCCGTTTCTCGAGGACCCGACCCGCGCTCCGATGATAATGCTCTGCGTCGCGGCGGTTCTCTGTATAATCTCCGACGCCGTTCTGCTCTATATCATGGTGCGCTCGTCGCAGAACGAGAAGCTGCGCGAGGAGCTGAGAATAAAGGACTACCAGAATGCGCTGAATCTTGAATACTACAAGAATGTCGAAAACAGCAGCAACGAGGTCAGAAAAATACGACACGATCTCGCGAATATAATCCAGACGGCATATGAAGTTGTACATGACGGAAACGAAGTTGACCGTGAATCCGCCGAGCGTATGCTCGACCAGCTCAGAACAGAAGTTTCGGATGTAAAAATAGAGAAATTCTGTCCCAATACACTTGTCAATGCTATTGCCTCAAATAAGGCGAATGAGTGCAGAAAAAACGATGTCGCCTATGATTTCGACCTCAATGTGCCGAAATTTATAAATATGGAAGAGGTCGATATCTGCAAAGCTTTTGTCAATATATTCGACAACGCGATAAACGCGGCGAAAGCACTCGAGGATAACAGATATATAAAGATAAAGAGCTTCGTTAACGAAAGTGATGAAATGTTATATATAAGCAGCGAGAACGCGGTCGCGCCCGACTATGAAGAGAAGAAAAAGAAGCGCACGGGTAACCACGGCTACGGGCTGAAAATACTCGATGAGACCGCCGAAAAATATGGCGGACATGCGGCGGCGAGTGAAAACGGCGGCATATTCACCTGCGTTTTCGCGGCAAAAGCATAGCCACAGGGGACACGGCTATATAAACGCTGCCGGAGTATTTCCCCAATCGGAGGATGTTATAGACGAGACGGGGAAGGTTATATACGACACCTTAAAAAATACTCCCGCACGTCGGTGCGGGAGCGAAGCGTAAAATATACAAACAAAGGAGCGACAGCATGGAACGCTATTCTGTTGTGTTCAGCAGCTCAACGGGCAACACCAAGCTTCTTGCCGATGCAATAGACGAGGCTCTGCCGAAAGAAAACCGCGATTATTTCGGCGAGATAACCCCGGAGGTGCCCGAATCTGAAATGCTCTATGTCGGATTTTGGACGGACAGGGGAAACGCGGATAAAACCGCGCTCGAGTTTTTGCAAAGGCTTAAAAACAAAAAGGTTTTCCTCTTCGGGACGGCGGGCTTCGGCGGCAGCGAGGACTATTTCAAAAAAATACTCGCCAACGCAGAGAGCGCCCTTGACGGGAGCAACACCGTTGCGGGAGAGTTTATGTGCCAGGGAAAGATGCCGCAGACGGTGAGAGAGCGATATATGAGCATGAAGGCTCAGCCGAATCCCCCGGCGAACCTCGATATGCTTATCGAAAATTTTGACCGCGCCCTGTCGCATCCCGATGCAGAGGATCTGGAAAGACTGAAGAAAACGGTTTTAAAATGACGCTTTAAAAGCAGAAAGGACGACTCGATGAATAAGATTTACGAGCTTTCGTGGCTGTGGAAATCGTTGGGAATTGCCCTTGCGGCGGCGGCCGTCGCCGTGGCGCTTGCCGCGCTGATATGCAGGGCTGCAAAGAAAAAGCTCGGCAAAAAAGCGGCCGTTATTATCGGCATAGCGGCATTTGCGACAGCCGCTATAATTGTCATACTGCTTTCAAACGACCCCATGCCGATTTAAAAAATCGGGTTATATTTCCTGTGTGTTCTCGTCGTTTTCGCTCTGCTCCTGCGGCAAAGCGGGACCGAATCTGTCCGCCTTAGGCAGGCTCCATCTGAAGTGGGCGGCGAGCAGGCGGACAACGAACACTATTGCCGCGCCCGCGATGACCGCCGCAGTGCTGTTGAAGCGCCAGATGATAACGCAGGCGACCGCGCCGGCTATCGACGCGCAGGCGTAGATGTGCTTTACGAATATGTACGGCTTCTCCCCGGCGAGAACATCACGCAGCACTCCGCCGCCGACTCCGGTTATGACTCCGACGAATACTACAAGAAACGCGCCGCGTCCGGTCGAGACGCTGTAAGCGGTCTGTATACCGACGACCGTGAACACTCCGAGCCCGAGCGAGTCGAGAATCAGCAGGACGAAGTCGTGGATGTGCTGATTACTCGTGAGCAGTCTGCGGACTGCCGGCAGAAAAGTTATTATCGCCGTGACCGTCGCGACTATCGCATATACCGGGTGGCCGAATGTACCGGGCGGCGTTATGCCGAGAATAAGATCACGCGTGACTCCGCCGCCGATAGCCGTCACGACGCCCAGAATCATGACGCCGAAAATATCCATGTTTTTCTTCAGCCCCGTCATCGCGCCCGAAACGGAAAACGCAACAGTGCCGATAATTTCAAAAGCAAAAATGAGAATGTCCATAAACCCCTCCGAAAACAAAAAGAGTACACCATAAGAAAAATGGTGTACTCTGTCTTTTTACCTGAAAGATTCTCCGCTTCGCGGATTGCTTCGTCGGTGCAAATGCCTTTCCAGAGGACCGTCCCGGCTCGGTTCTTTTACCTGAGAGTTTCGCCCCTTCGGTGGCCGGAAATCCGGCTCTCTCCCAAACCCGTCAATCGGATACCCGATTATTTTATAGCGCATAGCGGCACTTGTCAAGAGGAAAAATAAAGGTTATTCCTCCATCTGCTTGCCGAGGAAAGAAGCCGCGACCTGAACAAGCTTTATCTCCGTCTGCGTCGGCACGGATGCCTCGTCCGCCGTGAGCAGAACCACTGCGCCGGATACATCGCCCGCGCCGATTATCGGGAACGCCGCCGCCGCATCGCGCTCAACGCCCTCTATCGGATGGAACCGTTCGCCGCCCTCCTCGCAGATAAACGGACTGCGGTTCTCCATGATGTTTTCGAGCGCCTGCGTTATCCTGCGCTCGACCGTCTCCTTCTTCGGCACGCCCGCGCAGGAAATGACTCTGTCGCGGTCGGTTATCACGACCGGAAGCCCCGTGTTCTTGTGCAGAACCTCGGCGTACTGCGCCGTCAGCGATGACAGCTCGCCGACCTGCGAATATTTTTTGAAAATAACTTCGCCGTCCGCGTCCGTGTATATTTCGAGCGGGTCGCCCTCTTTGATAACATTGACAGTAAAGACCTTGTCCGCGCGGTTCGCGGACCTTTGGGTAACTGCGATATCCTTACTGCCCGACTTAAAATTTACGGTGTGCTCCGTATCCTCAAGCGACAAAAGCTCGTCCACATCGGATTTGAGCTTGACATTCAAATGGTCCTCAAACACCGTGATTTTCTCAACGATCAAGCCGATGTCGCGCTTGTCAAGCTTTTCTTTTTTCAGCACGCCGTCAAAGACTTCGATAACCGTTTTCGCCTTTCGGTTGGCGGTAATCATATTGTTGCGCATGTTGTTGACATCGCCGAATTGCTTTTCGAGCATTTCAATACGGGCGAGCAGCTCTTCCTCCATTTCGTCATAAAGTGCCGCCTTGGTTCGGCTTTTGGCGTCGGACAGTCCCGCGTCAATCAGCATTTTTTCTTTATACAGCGCTTTGAGCTTTGCTTTTGCCTCGTTAAGCTGCATTTCAATGCTCTCAACCGTCGCGCCGAGCTGTTTCTCGCGCTCGGGCTGCTCGTCAATCGTTTTTTGCAGCTCGTCAATCATACCCTTGCAATTATCGCGCACACGAAGGATAAACTCCTTGAGCAGCCTGTCAAGCACATCTACGCGGATATGGTGCGATGTGCAGCCCTTGAGTCCTCGCTTGTGGTATGTACCGCAGGTGTAGGCAGGCGACAGGTCGGGGCGGGACATAGAGAACATCGGGCTGCCGCAGTCGCCGCAGAACATAAAGCCGGAATAATCGGTGGCATACTTCTTTTCACCGCGATAATTGCCATTTGAGCGCAGCCGGAGCTGCTCTTTTGTATAGGCAAAGGTCTTGCCGTCCACAATCGGCTCGTGGGCGTTTTCAATCACGATATTGTCCTCATCGCCGAGCTTTACATCCTTGCCGTTAATGCCCTTGCGCGTGTACTTGCGCTGACGGAGCGTGCCGATATAAAAATCGTTTTTGAGAATTGCCTGCACGGTGATAATGCTCCATTCATTGCGCGCGGTAAGCTTGGTCGCCTTGCCCTCGGCTTCCTTTTGGGCAATCTCGTTTGCCCTCGGGGTCGGCACGCCGCTGTCGGTCAGGTGATTTGCGATTTTTTTGTACCCCCAACCGAGGTTGTAAAGTCTGAAAACCTCGCGCACAACCTCCGCCGCAGGTGGGTCGATCTCGTAGGTCATTTCTTTGGTGTTGGTAATGCGGTAGCCATAGGGCACGGCGCATATCCACTGCCCGTTTTTCTGTCGGTTGTCTATCATCTGCTTGATTTTTTTCGAGGTGTCGGTGACCGGCATTTCGTTCATCAGAAATTTGAACTGAATGAGCATCCAGTCGTCGCGCGTTGGGTAGTCGATATTGTCGCCTATCGAAATAATGCGGATACCCGCGTCGCGCAGCGTTTCAAGCTCCAAAAGCCCTAAGCTGTTGCGGCGTGAGAAACGGGAGAAATCCTTGACGATTAAGATACGCACATCGCCGTTTATCAGCTCCTTGCGCATTTTCTGATAATTTTCGCGCTGAGAAAAGGTGTAGCCGCTTCGATCGCGGTCCTCATATATCGTCAGCTCCGCGTCGGGAAATTCCTTTGCCACAAAGTCGCGAATGATTCGTTTTTGGTTTTCGATACTTGTATTCTCGTGGCTGTCTTCCTGCAAATCCACCGAAATTCGGGCGTATCCGTCAATTTTCAACTTTGTTTCTCCTTCCTATATTTTTAACTAACAACATTGTAATACAATCGAAGCCAAAAGTCAATACGTATCAAGGGGAATCTTGTTGCCAAGTCATTTATGTTCGCTACTATTGACAAAATAGTATAAAGCGTTTATAATAGAAAACATAAGGGGTGAGTGCAAATGAAAAATGCAGCGTATAATATTATGCCAGATACGGAAAATATTCTTAAAACCATGGGTGAGCAAATAAAAATGGCACGGCTCAGAAGAAGGCTGTCCGCAACATTGGTCGCCGAGCGTGCGGGAATCAGCCGCTCGACACTGTGGAAAGTGGAAAACGGCAATCCTTCGGTTGCCGTCGGTATTTACGCCGCCGTTTTGCATGCGCTCAACAATATGGATAAGGATCTCTTAAAAATTGCAGGCGACGACGAACTCGGCAGAAAGCTGCAGGATATGGATTTAATAGGCAAAAATAAAAGGTAAGGAGGCAGCATATGAAAACGATTTATGTATTTGATGATTTTTCGGGCGACACGCCCGTGCATATGGGTAATTTATACGTCGATGTCATTAAAGGCGGCGAAAGCTATTCCTTTGAATATACAGAAGAATGGTTAAAACAGAATAACGGGAACGCGAGCATTGACCCCGATTTGTTTCCCTTTGTCGGAAGACAGTTTCCGAACGGAAACAGCATTTTCGGCGTCTTTTCCGACGCTTCGCCCGACCGCTGGGGACGGGTTTTGATGAATAAAAAGGAGCGCAAGCTTGCCGACTGCGAAAAGCGCAAGCCGAGAAAGCTTCTTGAAAGCGATTATCTTTTGGGCGTTTATGATGAGACACGAATGGGCGGCATTCGCTTTAAAACAGACCTCGACGGAGAGTTTTTATCCTGCGACAAGGAGACCGCAGCCCCACCATGGACAACGCTGCGCACATTGGAGGAGGCTTCCCGTCAGTTTGAAAACGACGAGTCGCTGAACGAAAAATGGCTGAATCAGCTGCTCAGACCCGGTTCCTCGCTCGGCGGCGCAAGACCGAAAGCAACGGTGACCGACACCGAGGGGCAGCTATGGATAGCGAAATTTCCGTCTAAAAACGATGAAAACAATACCGGCGCATGGGAAAAGGTTGCGTCCGATTTGGCGAGACTTTGCGGACTGAATGTCCCTGAATCCAAGGTCGAGAAGTTCTCAAAATACGGCAGCACATTTCTTGTAAAGCGCTTTGACCGTGATAAAAAGAAAAGAATTCACTTTGCCTCAGCTATGAACCTGCTTAAAAAGACAGACGGCGCTTCCGCCGCCGACGGAACAAGCTACCTTGATATTGCGTCGTTTATCAAATCAAACGGCAGCAATCCGAAAGACGATTTAATTGAGCTGTGGAAACGAATCGTATTCAACATGGCAGTTTCAAACACAGACGATCATCTGCGAAATCACGCTTTTATATACTGTAAAAGCGGATGGAAACTTTCTCCTCTGTATGATGTAAACCCCGTGCCTTACGGCGACGAGCTGTCTTTAAATGTCAACGAAACCGATAATATGATTTCGGTGCCGCTGGCAATAGAAACCGCACCTCGATTCGGCATTGAAAGCCAAAAGGCAAAAGAAATTGCCGCCGGCATACTTGATACCGTAAGGGGCAATTGGGAGACGTTAGCGGCAAAATACGGGATCTCGCGCGCGGATATTGAGGATATGCGCCCCGCATTTTCCGAGTGTTATAAATAAATTTATAGGGAACATTTGATAGGGTAAATCCCCGCAAATGTTCCCTATTTTTAACTCTCTGACTTGCAGTCGAACGAAAAGTGATATTTAAAAATGATAAGGGTTATGTACGCGGCAGACTGCCGCTTCCGCTTTATCGCGCGTCGCGCGATTTTGAAGTCTTTGCGCGCGGTGTCGGGTTATTAAGATTGTAGGCAAGCAGTTCTTTGGTGTTTTCCAAAAGGTCGCCGTCGCCCGATTCATAAACACAGACGAATATTTTCTTTTTTCGGCAATCGGCGATAAACTCCTTTAGCTTTTGCTGCTTTGCCTCGTCCCTTTGATCGGCGTGGGAGCACCACACCTTTGCCAGCTTCAGTTCGTTATCCATTACAAATTCCATTTTATCAAACTCCTCACATTTTTATTATTGGTTAAATTTGGTGATTTCATTCACCGTGACGGTTATTCCGTCAGCCGTTTCCGAAGACGTTAATCGAAAATTTGAATTTGAAACGGATAGTTTCGGTTTATCTTGACAGTGTTTTGTCGGTTTTTGCGTCGCGTATACGGTAGCCGTTCGCCCACTCGTAGGGATCGTTGCCGCGCTGAATATTCTGCTCGGATTTTAGCAGCTGTTTGATTTTCGTCTCATCGGTAACGAGCGTTCCTGCAACCTGTTTTTGAAAGCGCAGATTTTTGAGCATTTCGGTGCAGCGGTTTCGCTTTTTAGTGTATTCAGCAGCTTGTTCGGGCGTTTTTGCGCTGCGCAGTTTGTTTTTCCAGTATTCGCGATAGGCTTGAACCTCGGCGATTTTCAGCTCACGGTCGGAAATATAAGCCCGCACCTCGTCTATGCTCCCGAATTTCTCCTGGGAGAGCAGCATCAACTGACGTGTGTACCTCTCGGCAAACCGCACGGTTTCACGCACTTCAGGCGATTTCGGTTTCATACACGCTGCAATAACACATTCGGGCACCTTAGTTTCGGGCAAGAGAAGCTCCACCGCCGACTTGATCGTCTGAACGGTCAAATCCAAAATCAGCACAAACAGCACCGCATAAATTTCGATGAGTGATGCGCGGTCAACATTAAAGCTGTATAACGCTTTCCGCAAATTATATTCCGGCGGCGGTGGGTGCTCGTCCACCCAAGTATAGGTGAACTTAAAAAATCGAGCTTCGTACCGCCGATTGGTGTTCAGTCGGTCATAGTGCAGATTTTCGTCAAGCCTCTTAAAGATCGCCGGTCGGTCGTATTCTTCCCCGAGCCTGTAGAGCCGTGTTCCGCGCTTTGAGCCGAGCGAACGAATTGTCGCATACTTCACATTAAATCCGAGATATACGCGGTAGCCGAGCTGCCGCAGCGCAGTCTCAAACTCCGCCTCGCTGCAGCTGCAGGAGAGCGCCTCGTCGATTGCCTCGCGCATAAGATTGTACTTGGTCGGCTCTCCGTTTTTCTCGGCAAAATAAATTTGTCGCGGCGCACGCCTGCCGGGATTTTCAATCACCGTCAGCCCCTCGCGGCGGCACATCTCGTCGGACAGCTGCCGCATACGGTAATACTCGCGCTTGTTACAGTCGTATTTTTTGCCGTCCCACAGACACACCGGCTGAAGAACAAAGTGGTTGTGCAGCGTTCCCGTGTTAAAATGAGTTGCAACCAGCACCTGATACTTGTCGCGCCACATCTTTTGCGCCAGCTCAACGCCGAGCCTGTGACATTGCTCCGGCGTAACCTCTCCGGTTTTGAAGCTTTGGTACGCGTGGTAAGCCACATTGTCGCCGGTTTTTCCGAACCGTTTCTGCACGGCAAGCATTTCGTCAAGCGCCGTTTTTGCATTGCAATTGACGCCCGTCACGGCGTAAAATTGCTCGTTTTCATCAAGCGTTTTGTGCTCGTCCGCCGCATATCCAACGACCCGCGCAAGATCATGCGTCCTTGTCTTTTCGGGATTGCCTGCATACTTTACCACATCGGCAAGGCTGCCCTTAACCTGCCATATCTTCGTCACCGCCATTCGCATTCACCTCCTTTCCGCGGTAAATGTCCAAAAGAATCTCCTGCGCCTTTTCAAGCGGACCCGTGTACTTTTCCGTGCCGCCGTAATCGGAAAGCTGCATTCGCACTGCGCCGATAATTCTGTACGCTTCTCCGAGCACCTCTTTCGGCAGCTCTGCAATTTTGCGCTCTAAAGCGCAGTTTCTCACATAGTCCGAAATGCTCAGTCCACACCTTCGCGCCTTGCGCTTTATGACCTCGGCTTCGGTCGGATACACTCTGAAATTTATCTGTTTTGTTCTCTCCCGCATTTTTAAATCACCTCTTTTCTTACTGGGGTATAAGGGGCGCGGATGTCCGGTGGACACCTCTGCCGCAGGCAGAAGCGCTGACCGAGTCGGCAGGCGAGAACGCCCCTTTCGCACGAATGTGCGCTCCGGTTTTGGCTATACAAAACCTATGCTCGCTATTCTTACGCATTTTACAGCCGCGTATAGCCACGGCTTTTCAGTCGCCCATAAGCACCGCTCCTTTCTTCCTCTCACCTAACGTCAAAAACAATGGAAAATATGCATAGTTTTCAGAAAAATATTTTTAGATGATGAGTTTTTTACTTCGCTTTTCTTTGCCGTTTTGTCGAACTGCTGTTTCTTTCCCATCTTTTCTGAGGTTGCCGCACACACTTTTTGTAAAAAGAAATTGCACACTCACATCCCATTCAGTCGGTTATTCAGTTGTCAAAGAACATTTCGGGTCTGATTCCCTCGGCTTGTTCATCCGCTCATGTTCACTCGCCGAGTCTTTCAGCCCTCTATATTGGATTGCTGAAAAACCGCCGAAAAATTAACCCCCACAGTAAAACTTTTTTCTTGGTAGACTTTTCATCCCCTACTTATCAAGCGGCAGAAAAATACTTGTTTTGAGCCAAATATTTTTTAGCGTATTTAAAAAACGGCAAAAAAATCCCTCCCGCGCCGCAGCACGAGAGGGAGCATATAAATATCTACTTTTATATAAAAATATAAGACACCGCATAAAACAGATCACGTTGTTTTCATACGGTGTCTTAGAAATTTGTTTTGTTCCTTATGCTTTGATGTTGCGCGGAAAATGAAATTATCAATTCATTTTTTGTCTTCTGCTATGTATACAAATGACTGCGGCGCTTGGTTAATCGCGTAATCCTTTAAATCTTTTGGGGAGGGAAACAATCTCGGTTTTTTTAGTACATAGGCAAACGCGCATTTTGAATTCTTAAAGTATTGTCGATATTTATCTCGGGATATCCCGGCGCCGTGTTTAGTCAGTTCCCACATAGGGGTCTTCTTCATCGACAGTATGCCATCAACATCCACTTCTCCTATTACTTGCTTGACCGGAGCAGTCGAATAAACAATGATTTTTTCGACTTTTTCAGAAGCAATATGTCTTCTGTATTCATATTTTTTCGTTCCCGCGAATATTTTCTCTGCATATTCCGGCTTAATAGATAATAAAATAACAGCCATACTTTCACCTGTCACATGTATAATTCCGTTTGTGAATCTCTTAAAATCATATCGAATTGATCATTTGTTAACCTTGTAAAAGGTCTTGGTCCGGATGGCGGAGCTACAATTCCTTGTTTGTGCAAATAATCGAGCGTTAATCTCTTTGTTAAGCCTTTTGCATACACAAATTTAATAACCTTGAGGTTATATCTGTGGTTATTCCAGAAGGATTTTAATTCTTCTTGAGAAAAAACGCTCCTATTTTGGCAATGCTGCAGGAAATCCTCTTCATTTTTAAATGAGGAAATAACGCGGTCTACTATTCCTATTGTTGTCATAACCGAACTGTACTTTTTGGGTTGTGTTTCTCCTGTACGGTAAAAAACAATAACATCACCGGGATGAATATTTTGCTCCGGTGCCCATGAAACATATACCTTTTGGAGCGCATAACGGTGAGACACATTCGCTATCAAATCTACCTCATTATTCAGAATCGAATCAGGGAACAGCGAGGTATGATATTGAGGAAAAATTGGAAGAATCATTCTTGCGCTGTTTTTCGCGATGTTAGGAAAATTATAGATAACATCTTTTGTAGCATCATATAGTCCGAGTTTTTTGACCAAAACTGTTTCTTTTCTTCCGTCTTTATGTATCTTTACTCCATGCCGATAAAAGCCCCATTTCATAAGTGTTTCACACAGCTTCTTTAGTTCGGGTCTTTCTTCAAACAATGTAACATAAATCTCATCGAGATGACGTTCAATTGCATTATCAAAGATTATCTTTATAAATCTCTCTCCGAGCCTGAACCCGGTTGATTCAACCTTAAAAGTCCCTACTTTCAAGCGTTTTTTCGCAGTAAAGGAAGGTGTAATATCAGAATAGTTTTCTGTTTCATCTTCTGTTTTCAAATACAGAAATCCTAATATTCTGTTGTCATCGGACCGACATACATATGCATCCTCATTGCTTTTCTTCGCAAACCACGCTTCAAAGTCTTCATAATCAGGGCGAAACGAGTCAAAGAACGCATCAGAGACATCAATGTTTCCGATTGTTTCGGGCTTTACTGCTAACGCTTTATACTCAATTAAAGCCGGATTATCGTAATTGCATTTCGATATAAAGCCATTTATAGAAAACACTTTATCCGTCAATCTGAGGCGCTCGGCTTTATTTCGCATTCTTCGGTCTTCAGTTATCAATATATCAGCACGGCCTGAATAAACCTCACACAAAAGTTGATTGTCAATTCGGTCGTTATCTGTTTTTGGTGTATCCGAAAGCAAATCCAAAAACGCTTTGCTTTGCGGAGCTATGCTTTTCATTTCCATATATGCGGCAAGGCGAGCATTATATATCTCTTGCTGCGTACTGTTATTTGCTTTTCTCAATTCCTGTAAAGAATACGGATGCACAAGTTTCTCGTAATGAAGCTTGTCCAACCACTTGAAAAGTAAACCAATGGAGTAATTTGTAGCTTGCAAGTTTTCGCGATGGATAATAATATTTGTATCAAGCAGCGCTTTCAATGTTCGATACACCTCACAATCACTTTAATTATTCTCCTCAAAATTTTCGACCTGCTCCATAACTTTCTGAAATACTTCAGGGCTATACTGCGGCGGATAACCATTTTTGATAAGGCAAACCTTAATGTCAAATTTCAGCTGGTCGCGTACAATTTGATTATTAAGCCAATCGGCAAATGAAGATTTGGTGTTAATAATTTCTTTGATTTTTCTTGCCAAAGATTTGCACTTATCATTTACGGAAATACCGCCGACAGTTTTATCTTCGCCGTACTCAAAGTTATACTGATTTCTTAATGACATCAAGATATCATAAAATGCCTTTTCTTCAAAAGTCAATCCGATTTTGCGGAAGCTTTCACGGCTTTCATTCATCTCCCGCAATATCTTCAATGCCTGTTCGGTTGCAGATTTAATAATATCTTCGGACGCCTGCTCCTGCGTTTCGCCCGCTTCTTCTACTGTCAAATGCTTGCGGCGCTCGTGATATTCTTCTATCGTTTTTTCGAGCATTTCCTGAAACTTCTTTGCTTCCACCTGATTCGTTTTGCGGTATTCTGTAATTTGCTTTCTAAGTACCTTGATAAGCAACTCAAGCTTAGATGCCGGCAATTTAACATCGGACAGTTTTTCAAAGTATTCAGGGCTGAAAATATCTTCTTGTTCGCCTTCGCTAAGCACACTTTCAACCTTGTTGTACTGAAGAGCCTCTTCGACCATTTTGGACACATGGCGGTTCATTGTTTCTGTATCTACTTCGGTTGTGCCGCTCATTTTGCGAACAAAGCCGGCGATTGCCATATAACATTGCGCGAGAGCGGATTCTTCGTCTCCGAGTTCTCCGGACGGCTGGCAAACATCAAAAGCCATCCGCATCCTTTTTACCGTCTTCAAAAAATATGTTTTGAACGATACTGTTTTGACAGATTTTCCGCTGTTGCTTTCGCTCTGCAACTCCTGCGTAGAGGCAAAGACGTATTCAGCCGCTTTCGCAAGAAGCTTGTACCGCTCAAACGGATCACCGTCGGGATTCAAAAACGGCTTTAAATCATATCCGGAAAACAGATTGTTAAGAACAGATAGCTCCTCCCTAAATACTGTAGTAGCCTGTTCGACATCATCTGTTGTAGGCGCAACCGATGTGTTGCCGCCGTATATCTTCATTGCCTCACGCATGTTGTTGCGGATACCGATATAATCGACGATCATTCCGTACTCTTTTCCGGGATATTTTCTGTTTACGCGGCTTAACGTCTGAATCAGCAGATGCTTTTTCAGCGGTTTGTCATTGTACATATATGTGAGCGACGGCACATCAAAACCGGTTATCCACATATCGACTACAATGACAATGTGGAAATTTGATTTATCCTGTTTAAATGCGGCATCCAAAGCCTCGGAGCGCTTATCGTTTTTCACGCCGCCGAGGTAATTGTACATATCTGCTTTGTCATTACTGCCGACACTGGCGACCATAGCCATAAAAGGCATCGGCGTTAATTCTTTCAACTCCTCATCGGTTGCCGTAAATCCGTCAGCAACCTTCTTTTCTACAAACCATTCCGGATACTTGTCCTGAAATTTTTTGAGAAGTTCATAAGCAATTGTTCTGCTTGAGCAAACAATCATTGCTTTCTGCACTCTGTCGGGGTCTTTGGCGCAGGAGGATACATAATGATCGTGAATATCTGCAGCAAGGCGCTCCAAGCGGGACGGCTCACCGAGGATAACTTCCATAGAGCTCATAGCCTTTTTGCTTGCCTCAATATCTTCCTCGGTTGCACCGTCATCAGCACATGTTTTATAATATGTTTCTATCTGTTTGATTTTTTCGGCATCAAAGAGCACCTTAGCAATTCTCGGATGATATTTGATAGAAACCGTCAGTCCGTCGGCTACCGCCTGATCCATTGTGTAGCGGTCGATTTCATCACCGAATGTCTGATATGTTTCGGCGATGGGAGTGCCTGTAAATCCGACAAAGGTTGCATTCGGGAACGCCTCTTTCAACACCTTTGCATAGGGCTTTGAAACCATGGCTTTCATATTCTCGTCAGCATCTTTACTGAACTGAATTTTTTTAGAATGTTCGAGCTGTGTTCTGTGAGCTTCGTCTGAAAAGCAAATAATATTCGCCCGTTCGTTGAGAAGCCCGATTTTGTCGTCCTCGCGATCACAGAATTTTTGAATGGTGCATATATAGAAGCCGCCGCTTTTACGGGAGCTTAATTCCTCCCGCAAAACCTTGCGATTGGGAACAACGCTTACTTCGCCGAGGTTCAAAAACTCTTTGCTTTTCGTAAATAGCTTTGCACCTTGCTTTTGAAGCTCATCACGATCAACGATCATTATGATCGTCGGAGAACCAAGCTCGGGACAGCGCATTGAAAGCTGACGGGCAAGGAAAGCCATGGTATAAGTCTTGCCGCAGCCTGTTGCGCCGAAATATGTACCACCCTTTCCACTTTTTTCTTCAACGGATTTTACAATGCTCTGTTTAAGAAGTCTTGCCGCAAAAAACTGAGGATAACGGCATACGATTTCGCGCTCGTCGCTGTCGTAAATGCTGTCCTGAAAATAGATGTAGTCGCGAAATATCTCAAGAAACCGTTCTGGCGCATAGACACCCTTTATCATATTTTCGGTTTCTTCAAAAGGCAATGTTGAAACCGCGTCGCCGTCATTTACTCTTCTCCAGGCATAAAAATGCTCATAGGGAGTACGAACTGTACCGAGCCGGGTTTTCACGCCGTCCGAAATACATGCCAAAGGGCAATAGTGGAGCAAATGAGGAATATCACGCCAATAACGAATATTAATCTGCTCCCACGCGTCATAAATTGTGGCATTGGCATCAGCCGGGTTCTTGAGCTCTATTACGCAAAGCGGTAACCCGTTGACAAACAACAGTACATCAGGTCTGCGGGTTTCTTTTTGACCGTTATTGATATATTCTACAGCAAACTGATTCACGCAGCGGAAAATGTTATTGTCCGGGGTTTCAAAGTCGATCAGTGATATTATTCTCGGGATGCCGTTCTGTGGAGTGAATTGTATACCGCTGACCATCCAACCGTAGACCTTATGCAGCGTTGCGAAGTCACTTTCCGCACCGACAAGACGGACAGAATCCATAATCTGATGAATTTCATCAGCAGTAAGATCCGTGTTGGTTTTGCTCAAAAATTGTTCCATATCATCGGCATATAAAACCGTAGTTTTTGAATCGCGCGGAATACTGTTGCCGTGCAGATAATGCCATCCCTCATCCTCTAAAAATGATAGAAAGGCATATTCATATTCCGACTCACAGTATTTGCCGTTGAATTCCTGTAATTTTGCCATTGTTTTTGCCTCCGTTAGCTTGGTCGCTATTATTCCAGCGCTGCAATGCATCTTTTTATAGCATCACCAAGTTCATCAAGGGTTTGAAATCTTTTCGTCTTATCCGGATTTGTTCCCTTTTCCATAAAAGATTTAACAACAGGTTCTGTTATCTTCGCCCAATTGCTTTTACCAGTTAATATGTATGCAAAAAGCAATGTTATTGCATAGAGTTCATGTGCCAATTCATAGTTTCCGAACCCTTCAACTTTCAGAGCCGGATCATTTAACGAACCTTTAAATTCCGTATTTTCAGAAGTCAAGTCACTATCAGCGATTTTAACCAACCCAAAATCAGATAATTTTACTACTAATACATCATCATACTGTTTTAATAAAACATTTTTAGGACTAATATCACGGTGAAAAACACTTTTAGAATGCAAATAACCGTATGCTCGTAACAGTTGCATAATGATATTTTTTCGCGTTTGTATCGTTATATTGGAATTATTAATGTTGATATATTTTTCTAAAGTAAAATCCATAAGTTCCATTATATATTCGTGTCGTTCATCATTGTACGAATACACTTCAACTATGTATGGCGAGTGTAGCACTTGCATTTGCTCATATTCTCGCTTAAATCGAGCAAGTTCTTTTTCATTCAAATCCGATTTTGCTCGTTTTAACACAAAATCTCTTTTATAAAATTCATCAGTATACCGAAAAACTTTGGCATATGATCCTTCGCCTAAAGATTTCATACCTGCGTATATTGTTTCATTTGAATGTGAAATTATCACATGATCTATTTCATGCGCTTCATATGCCTCTCTACCCGAAATCTTTTTTACAGGTATCAAACGATATCCATCAGGTTCAAGTATCTCATTAAATTTATCTAAATATTTGCGCCAAGGACTTTTTTCATCTCTAACAGCAGGATGAAGCATCTCACAAATAAAACGCAATATGTATGTATCATCATTACCGTTAGACAGTTGAAATCTACCGTCAGTAAAATACCAATAGTCCTCCCAGTCGTCGTTATTTACCGTGTGCTGCCAAATGTCCCCGCGGGCATTTGAAAAGCGATTATCAGTCGATGGCATATTATCTAAATCATAAATTCTTGACAAGAAATCAATCTCGCTTAAGCGACCGTATATCGGCAATCTCACACTATAACCATCAATGACGTGTCCACTTTCTCTGTCAAATTCCGGTTCTTCAAGCGAAATCCATATTCCGTCCCTAATTATATCAATAATATCCTGGCGTGTCACATCAGTAATACGATTCATTTTTCAACCCCAACGTTCCTTGATCTAGCATTTACAAAAGTTTATTCAAATCAACTTTATAGCCTATAGCACTTAATTCTTTCAGCAAGTCAAACTGCCAACTTGTAGTATCAGTATATACAACGCCTGACAAATCCGAGGGCATTTCGATTCCTTTATCCGCCAAAAGCACAACATTCTCTCTGCCAAGTTTGCCCATAAAGTAACCTGTTTCCAGTACTACATTTTGTCTTGCACGAATGTTGTCTGTGGTATCGTTTTTTGCTCTGCCGTAATCATCAGCAGTAAATAAACATATTGCACCGCCAACATCACTATAATCTTCAAATTTCTCAATAATTGTGCGCCCCTTGTTTGCTTGCTCGGACAAAATAATTGCCTTAAGTCCTTGCTTTTCAATAATTCTGGCAACAGACTGTTTTAGTTCACCATCGTGACCGTGAACAATAAATATCTTTGCCATATTGCCCTGTTTGGAGGTGCATTTGACATTTGTTGCGGATTGACTTTCTTCAGCTATATCCTCCAAGTAAGTTTCAAATACAGCTTTACAAGACCTAAGTCCATCTGCACACCATTTTATTGAATCCCTGATATCCTGTTCTTCATCTTCGCCACACCAAACCAATGGAGCAAAATATGTATCAAGAAATTTTTGATGTTCCAAGGAGCCTTTTCCATATTTCTTAATCAAGAAGCGTTCTGCTTTTGTATGCCACGCCTCAAACGCAGGTGCAGAAGAGCAAACATGGTGGCTAATAAGATTATCTATTTCATCAATTATGCCTTTTAATTTTTCATAATCTGTCATTATGCTTTTCTTTCCTCCAATGATCCCCGAATCAGTATCGGGCAAATATCTTTGATTTGAGCTTTTAACTGTTCGTTAATCTCTTTGCGCTTATTATATACAGTGTATATTTCGGCTATGGCTTTCTGCACCCCAACATCTGGAATAGGGATCTCTACACTGCACATATCGTCAAACGAAAAGTTCTCTCTTGCAGACCCCCACGAGTTAAAACGAGCATATCTGTCAAACTCTTTCCTTGTAAGCCAAATAGCAAGGTATTGAGCCAAAAGTTTTGTCTGATCGACAGAAAATACTTCGTAAATAGGCGAGACTACCAACGGCTTGTTAAAATAGTTGACTGAAAATGCAAACACTTTCCAAGTGTCTGTGGTGGGAACAAAAGCAAACTCCTCGACATTAACTATCTTATAGTTACCTAATTCATTCCGATTCACACGGCTTTGTGCTTCTCTAAATTCTTTCTTTGTACTCAAACCCATGACAAAATCTATCGATTTATCGACATTCCTATCATTTTTTTGCTGAATATACTTTCCTATCTTCTTACAAGGCATATTTCTCCGCAAATCTTCAATATACGCGTCGCAAGTGAGTTTCAAATCATCCAAGCCGCGCTCGTAGGCTTGCTGATTGGCGACCATAGCGTTATAGATATCAACATATTTCTGCTGCGTAGGCAAGTCGGGAAGCTCAATATCAATATCACAAAGAGTATCCCAATCAAAAGTTTCTCTTGCCGACCCCCAAGAGTTGAATCTTGCGTAGCGGTCAAATTCAGGACGATTAAAATACATAAATAAGTAATCAGAATTCAGCAAATCGGTCTTTGATACACTAAAGACCATATATGATGATGAAACAATATAGGTATCATTTGTAGTATTATGCGCCAATGTTATTTTTTCGCCATTTCTTGATGTCACTGTCACATAAGCGAAAAAATCAGGTTTAACAAGGATATATGGCAAAAGTGAAACCCCTTGCATATCAGCCTTTGTTTCAATGAATTTTTTCTGAATTGATATGCCTTTAACATCTTTGATATTGTATGAATCGTTGGTGTTTCGCCCATCTTCAAGTTGGATTAGCTCGCCCAACTTATACTTACTCAATGCCATAGCCGATCCCCCTGAAGGCGTCTTCAAGCATCTTTTGAGATTGCTTTTCCTGTTCTAATATTTCATGCATTTCTTTTTGGATACGGGTCATCTCGGCATTGTAATCAATATCCAGATCATGATCAATAAATTCAATATATTTGCTGGGTACAAGACTCCATCCGTTCTTTTCGATTTCGTCTATACCGACACTGCGATAAAGTTCCGACACGGCATAATCTGTGCCGTTTGTGCCCTCGTTTTGCCATGTGTGATAAATATCGGCGGCTATTTGAATCTGCTTGCTGTCAAGCAGAACTTTCTTTTTGTTTTCGCCCTTTACGGGGTTTTCTGTCCATGTGCGCAGATCCATAAACAGTATTTCATGCTCACGGTTACGCAGATTTCTGCCGTGATAGCTTCCGCCTTTTTTGTTTTGATTCAAAATCCAGAGAGTTACGCTTATATCGGTTGTGATAAAAAGCTCACGCGGAAGAATAACAATTGCCTCTACTTTATCATTTTGGATCAGCCTTTTGCGGATTTCAAGAGTATCGCTGTCGCCCAAAGCGCCGTTTGCGAGCAAAAATCCGGCGACTCCGTCCGCAGCTTTCAGGTGAGAAAGTATGTGCAAAATCCAAGCATAGTTGGCGTTGCTTTCCGGGGGAGTTACATAATCTGCCCAGCGAGAATCGTTTTTCAAATTCTCGTCATACCAACCTTTAAGGTTGAATGGCGGATTTGCCATAATGTAATTGAAGTAGATACCTTTATGTAAATCGTGCGTGAATGTAGAGTCCGCCTCTCCGCCGAGGTGATGGCTGATTCCGCGCAAAGCAAGATTCATTTTTGCAAGACGATAGGTTGCAGGCTCTTTTTCCTGACCGTAAACATTGATTCGGCTGATATCGCCGAGCTTAGCTTTTACAAGGTCGGCACTCTGAATAAACATACCTCCCGAACCGCAGCAAGGGTCATACAATGTTCCGTCAAACGGTTCAATCATGGTTGCGATAAGCTGAACTATGTCATGAGGTGTATAAAATTCGCCTTCTTCTTTGGTAGCGTTAACCGCGAATTCTTTAAGGAAGTATTCATAAACATGGCCGATAAGGTCTTTTTCTTCGCCAAACGCTTTATGACTGATTTTATTTACTTCATCGACAATCTTTTTTATATCATTCGCCGCCAAATTACGGGTGGTAAATGTACCCTCAACAAAGCAGCCGCGAAGCTGTTTGCTGCTTGTGGCAATGCTATGCAGCGCTGTATCAAGAGCAACATTCAACTGCGGCGCCGGTGTGTTTATAATGGTTGACCAGCGTGCTTCAATCGGCAGATTGTATGTGCCGTCCGTAAATGTAGCATCGTCAAAGAATGCCGCAAAAATCTCTTCGTCGTCAGGATCAAGCCCCTGCGCAATTAAATCCTCGCGCAGCTTTGCTACGCCGTCTTCAAATTTTTCTCCGATAAAGCGTAAAAATACGAGGGTCAGCATCATATCGCGCTTTTCAAAGAACGATCCTGAATTTCTCGCTGCGCGCAATATATCACGACACTTGAAAAGTATCGAATCTATATTTATCTTTTCTTCTGCTTTTTTCTTAGCCATAATTTTCTCCAATGAGTTTTAAACATAATTTGCTTTGCTAAATTGGACTTTAAAGTTTTCGAGACGTTATTTCCAATATTTTCTCGGATTTTTCGATTTCGTCAGCGCTTCGGCGATGTTCATAGCGCAAAACAACCACTTTGCACTTTCTACGTCCCAAACGGCGCGAACCGGAATATTCTCAAAAAATCTGAGCGAAGTTTTATTTGCCATTTTCCGCAACGTCCTCCAACACTCTAAGATAATCATCAAGCCGCTCGTTTACATAGCCGGCAACAAGGTCGGTCATTGCGGCTGCGCCGCCGTTTTTATAGTATTCGTCGAACGCATCATAGTACCTTTTGCGATCGGCAAATTTTATATTTATCGGCGGATAGCCGTTTCGGATAAGGTCAAGGTTAAGAATCAGCCGTCCCGTTCTGCCGTTGCCGTCGATAAACGGGTGAATACCCTCGAACTCCAAATGAAAACGGGCAATACGTTCAATCGGGTTCATTGTTTCCTTGCACTTTTAGTTTTCAAGCAAAAGCTCGGTGATTTTAGGCTCTATCATATACGGCTGCACAGGTTCGGTGAAAGCACCCATAATGCGCACGGGAATGCGACGGAACACGCGGATGTTTTCTCCCACGGTAGAACGGAGCGAGAAAATAATCGCTTTGGCGTTGTTGGTGCGGTTGTCTACCATTACATATTTCCTTGCAGAGGCGATTTATCTACTTGTACTTGCTTGAATAATAAAGTGAAATTATGGTAAATATACCATTAAAACCTTTTAAGCAGGCATTGCAATATTTTCATCAGCAACTCGTCAAGGTCAAGCCGACTTTATCGGCGGTAGCTTCCTTAGGCTCTGAAAATCTTGAAATATCTATATATACCACACTCTACTCTTTTGTCAAAGTGAGCTTAGGGTTTTTCTTATTTTAAATCCGAACTTCACTTTGGCAATTTAGGGCCTCGCCTATGCAAATTATAGCAGATATGCTGTCCCAAAAAACGGACACTTTAATGATTTTTTATCATTCCGCTTCAACGGCAACATGTTTTCCGCTGAAAGCGACGCCGTATTTATAGATCATTTTTACACCTTTTGATTTCAACTCGGTGTCGTATTTTTTGTCGTTAATTTGTTTTAATGCTGTTTTGGCAAGCTCTTGTAATTTGTTCTCATTGCAGTTTTTCTCGGCTTTCAGTTCGATGATAATACCGGGAAGATTACTGACTTTCGGAGAAAGTGCAATATCGTATCTGCCGTCACCGGATTCGCGGTTAGAGGTTACATACGAATTGCCAAACAGAGCACAAACACCGAGCATAAAGCCGTGATAGAAGTTTTCGCCTGCAGCATCAAAAGTGCTAACCGACTGAATAAGAAAATTGCTGATGATATCTCGCAACTTTTCACCGTTGCCGGAGAATATTGCTTCCTCAACGGCAATAGCTGTAGCTTGCGGAATGAGATTTTCCAACTTTTGAAGGATTTCTTTGCGGTAAACAAGTGAGATTTCTTTATTCGGCAAAGCGACCTCGCACATAAAATCTCCGCTTATAGAAACGCTCGATTTAACAACTTTCAAATATCCTGCCATCAGCAAGAAACTGTAAATAGATGACGGATTGTTTTTAATTTGCGGATAAATCACGCTTGTGTCGATATAAGTTGTAAACGAGCCGCCGTTGACAAGAGAAGAGAGGCGTTCGTAGATTTCGTTGTCCGCTTCTTTAATAATCTCACCGATGATGTCGTTGCTTCCGGTGGAAAGCCAGAATGCTCTCGGTTCACAGTCGTTGCTGAAATAGTTAATAACCGACCACGGGTTGAAAATATCTGTCTTGCCGAAGCGGTAGCCGTCATACCATTCGCAAACCTCGTCAAACTTATCCGGAGCACTGTAGTACGCCGCCATTTCTTTTACTTCGTTTGCAGTAAATCCGAAATATTCGCTGTATTTATTATCGAGAACCGAATTGATTGTAAGGTTATTCAGCCCACTGAAAATGCTTTCTTTGGCAACGCGGAGAATACCTGTGAGGAAACCAAATGCCAGACTCTTATTATCCTTGAAACAGCCGGACAGAAGATTACGCATAAACGCGATAACATCGTCGTAGAAACCGCTTGTGTGACCGCTTTGAATTGGAGTGTCATACTCATCAATGATGATAACAGCACCCTCACCGTAATGTTTTTTCAACATTTCAGACAGATACAGCAGCGACCGCTCAAGGTCAACAGCCGAAAACTTTTCGGACACCATTTTATCGTAAAAATCTTTTTGCTTTTTATCTAACTTTGGACTTTTAGAAAGATCTGAATGCCGGCAGTATTCGCTGGAAATAATCGAGCCGATATTGGCAAAAGTGTTATCCCAAGAATTGTGTTTTACATCTTTTAATGTAATAAAAATCACGGGGTACTTGCCTTGAAAAGAGCGATAATATTCGCCTTGCTCCCAAATCTTTTTATCCTTGAAATACTTTGAAGTATCCTCGTTTGTTTTTTCAAAGAAAGTGCGGAGCATATCCATATTGAGAGTTTTACCAAAACGGCGTGGGCGCGTAAAAAGAGTAACCATCGGGCGCTCATCGATGAAATCTTTGAGCATCATAGTCTTGTCGATATAATAATATTCAGTTGAAGCTAAGCGATAATCAGACACACCGACTGGCAGGGGCAAGTGTTTCGGACGGCTTTTTGCCCGAACATACGCTCCTGTTTTAATTCTGTTGTCAACCGGCTTTTCGGCGCCGGCAGGGATAAGCCAGTTGCGTCCGCTTTTGATAGCACCGGGGATTTTCCCACCAATACAAAGTCCGCGAACTGTTCTTTCGGCTAATTCCCAACGCATTGCTGCTTCTTTTACAGAAATTACATTCGCCATAGTAAAACTCTCCTTACAGTTGTTCGATTATATTATACCCATATTGCGGCTAAATGTCAATACAAAACGGCGAAATGTTTGATAATTCGCCGCTGCGTTTCGCCGATTGATAATCAACATAAGAAAAGCGGAGCCGAAGCGCCGCTAAATTTATTAATTTTCGACTTCAATAGTCTCGCTCAGGTCTATGAAATCATCTTTGGCTGAGTTTGTATAGCCCCTTCGCAGATATTCGTGCCCGCCGTCAACAAAAACCTTGCCGCATTTGCAGGTTTTAAAGTCATGTGCGCTCGTTGATTCAATGATTTCACCGCAATGTTTACATTGAATTGCATTTTTAATGATTTTCTTCAACACACACTCCCTGTACCTCTTACGAAGTACGGGAAGTGATTATGTTGCTATCTCAAAATCAATTCCTCATTGACTATCTCCTCCGCGCGGTGGCGGATAATGTTCATTCGGCGCACCCATTCCATTTGGTCGGTGGCCTTTAGGCGCTCGGTGACATTTTCATTTTGCGCCAAGTCGCGTACAAACTGAGAAAACATTTCATCGGCTTGTCGGTCGATATTCGCTATGTAGGCGTTCAGCTCACCCGAAAGCCACAGACTGCTGAAAAGTATTTTATCGTGCTTTCGGATATAGGCGTAGTGCCGCCGACCGAAAGGTCCAAAGGTGGGCTGCTCGGGCGCGGCAACATTAGGCAGGAGATAATCGCCCTCTTTGCGGTAAGCGCCGCCCATGCGTTCAAATAGTGTTTCTTTCATTTTCATTGACTCCTTTTTGTTATTTTCCAAGCCGTGAGGAGAGTTTCTCCACGGCTATTCGGAACTTTTCGAACGGTGTCAATGTTATCAGCAGCGGGTCGCCCTCGCGGATACGCATCGTGCGGCGAATCTCCTTGGGGATAACGACCCTGCCGAGATCGTCGATTCTTCTGACTATTCCTGTTGCTTTCATTATATTAACTCCCTTGCTTTTGTTGCGTGTCTGTATTGTTTGCCGCTTGAGGGAGATTATGCGGATAAATGAAAAGTTGAGCAGAATGGCGGGAATGTATGTGGCGTATTAAATAAAGAAAGTGGGATTATTGTATATTTTTTACAATATATCCCCGACTTTTCTTGACGGGTGCCGTCCGAATATGATATCATTCTTAATGAGTTAATACGCTGAAAAATTACAGGAGGTGTTTTTGTGGTCCCTGAAAATTTTAAGGAAAACGGCTTTATGATAGGACTCGGTCTTTTCATCGTCGTCTTTGTCATAGCGCAGTCGCTTTTCTTTCTCGTCAAGGCATGGAAACAAGGCAAAAAACTCGGAATAACAACTGATACACTGAAGAACACCGTTGTGTCGAGCGCGCTGTTCACTATCGCGCCCGCCATCTCGATTCTCGCAACGGTCATCGTGCTCGCGAACTCGCTGGGCATCGTCCTGCCGTGGATCAGACTCTCGGTCATAGGCAACCTCGCCTATGAGAGCGTCGCCGCTGAGGCAGCGCTCGATACCTTCGGTCTGACTCTTTCGAGCCCCGTGACTGATCCCAAGGTCTTTGCGACCATCGCGTTCGTCATGACCATCGGCTGCATCCTGCCGCTCATTCTCATCATCTTCGTTATGAAGAAGGTGCAGAAGACCATGGGCAAGGTCGCCGACAAGAACTCGAAGCTTGCGGATACTCTTTCCGCAGCCGCGTTTATCGGCATCATCGCCGCATTTGTAGCGCGCGCAATTGCCGGCGCAGGTAAGGCGGGCGACAACGCCCTCTACGGCGCGGAGTTTGGCGACGGCGCGGGATTCATGTCTGTGTGCGTGCTCGTCTCGGCGATGATATTCATGAGTCTGCTCACGTTCTTGTGCAAGAAGTTCAAGATAAAGTGGCTTGAAGCATTCGCTCTGCCGATAAGCATGTTTGCCGCGATGGGCATCGCTATTGCTATAGCAAAGCTCTGCCCCGAGGGACTCGCTTATCTTGAGTGGAGAGGCTGATAAGGAGGGAAATGCAAATGAGTAAAAAGAACGCTAAGCCCTACAGCGAAAAAATACATATCTGGGGCAGAATTTCTTCGATAACCGCCATTGCAGCCCTCATGCTCGTGCCCATCGCGATAAGCGCGCACTACAATGCGTGGCCCGAGGCGGGCAAGCTCTTCAATGCAATGAAGGTCGTTATCCCGGTCTACTGGATCTCCGGCATCGCCGAAGTGTTCACCTATGCTCCCATGCTCGGCGCAGGCGGAACATATCTGAGCTTCGTCACCGGCAACATCACGAACCTCAAGCTGCCCTGCGGACTCAACGCCATGGAGAATGCGGGCGTGCGCGCAAACTCCGAGGAGGGCGAAGTCATCTCGACTATCGCTATCGCGTCCTCGGCTATCACGACTACTGTAATCCTCGCAGTCGGCGTGCTCGCGTTCCGTCCGGTGCTCCCCGCGCTGACCACCAACCCCAACATCGCTCCCGCTTTCAAGCAGGTTCTGCCCGCGCTCTTCGGCGCGCTCGCCGCGACCTACTTCTCGAAGCACTGGAAGATTTCCATCTTCCCGATAATGGTCGGAGTCATAACCCTCATCTTCGCCTCGACCATGGGAGTCGGAACGCTTATCTTCGTCACCATCATCGCATCGCTCCTCGGCGCGTTTGCAATGTACAAGTTCGGCTGGCTCGACAGCAAGGACGAGAGAAAAGCCAAGAAAGCCGCAAAGGCAAAGAAATAAGTCCGACATTCGGCATTCGGCAGTCCCGCAAAAGCCGATTATCCGTAAAACAGATTCAGTCCCGACAGGCATATTGTCTGCCGGGACTTTTTACTTTTGTATATATCACAACCGTGCAGGGGCGGATATCATCCGCCCGCGGTTTATGAAGCAGCTGCGGCAGACGAGCAAAGCTCGTCCCTGCAAGCAGATTGCGTAGGAATCTGCGGGATAAATCCCGCCCGTTTTTATTTCCCCGAGGTTGAAAAGATCGCGCTGTCATGTTATAATCAACATAAGTCGGAGGAAAACTCCGAAAAAGTTGAGAACTTTGCTAAGAGGGTGGAGTATAATGACCGTTTTACAGCTTAAAGAAATTCTTTCGGCGGAGCTGCTCTGCGGCGGCGATCATCTGGACAGAGAGGTGCAGACCGCCTGCGGCAGCGACATGATGAGCGATGTGCTCGCATTTGTCAAAGAACAGGCAGTTTTGCTCACCGGGCTCGTCAATCCCCAGGTCGTGCGGACTGCCGAGATGATGGATATGAAGGTCATCGTGTTCGTGCGCGGCAAAGTGCCGGGCGATGCGATACTCGACCTTGCGCGCGAGCTGGATATCGTCGTGCTCAAAACCGAGCTCGAGATGTTCACCTCCTGCGGAAAGCTCTATCAGGCAGGCCTGAGAGGGGGCAGGGCTGTCAATGGATAACATGAAGCTTCATTTTGACGTTGACGGGGAGGATTTTACCCGCGCGGGCGAGGCGTCGGGCGAGACGAAGCGCGTGCTCAAGGGTCTCGGCTTTGACGCCAACGTGATAAGAAACGTCTCGATAGCCATGTACGAGGGCGAAATAAATATGGTCATCCATGCGGGCGGCGGCGAGATAGATGTCGAGATATCGCCCGAGTGCATATCCATGGTGCTCGCCGATCACGGACCCGGCATAGAAAATGTCGAGCTCGCCATGCAGGAGGGGTATTCGACCGCGCCCGATAAGGTGCGCGCCCTCGGCTTCGGCGCGGGCATGGGTCTGCCCAATATAAAGAAGTATACGGACGAGATGAAGATAGACACCGAAAAGGATGTCGGAACAACGATAAGCCTCAAAGTATATACCGCTCACTGACTGAGCGCCCGCGTCTGCGGGAGCCGGGAGGGTTTTCCATATGAACACGTATTTCCATTCGGTGCGGCTCGACGAGGAGAAGTGCATGGGCTGCACCAACTGCATAAAGCGATGTCCCACGCAGGCCATCCGCGTGCGAAACGGCAAGGCGCATATTATCTCGGAACGCTGCATCGACTGCGGCGAGTGCATCCGCGTCTGCCCGCACCATGCAAAATATTCCCACCGCGACTCGATGAACAGGATAATCGAGTTCAAATACAGAGTCGCCCTGCCCGCGCCGTCGCTCTACGGGCAGTTCAACAATCTTGATGATATCGGATATGTCATAACCGCGCTCAAAATGCTCGGCTTTGACGAGGTGTTCGAGGTCGCGAGAGGCGCCGAGCTCGTCAGCGATGCGACGCGAAAATACATCGCCGAGCATGATATGCCGAGGCCGGTAATATCCTCGGCGTGCCCTGCGGTCTGCCGGCTGATAAGGGTCTGCTTCCCGCACCTTGTCCCGCATGTCTTGCCGCTCAATTCTCCCATGGAGACTGCGGCTCTGATAGCGCGCAGCGAGGCGCAGGCAAAAACGGGACTCGACTCTTCGGATATCGGAATATTTTTTATCACGCCGTGCCCCGCGAAGATAACCGCCGTCAAGCAGCCTATCTGCCTGCCGGAGTCGAATGTCGACGCCGTGATAGCGATGAAGGATATATATCCCGTGCTCCTGAAGCAGATGAACCACCTCGGCGCGCCCGAGGACGCCTGTAAGTCGGGGCTCATGGGAGTCAACTGGGCGTCGAGCGGCGGCGAGTCGGCGGCCTTGCTCAAAGATAAATATCTTGCCGCAGACGGAATAGAAAATGTCATAAAAGTGCTCGAAGAGATAGAGGACGAAAAGCTTGACAGGCTCGATTTTGTCGAGCTCAACGCCTGCTCGGGCGGCTGCGTCGGCGGCTCGCTGACTGCGGAAAACCCGTATGTCGCAAAGGCGAGGATCCAGCAGCTCAGAAGATATCTGCCCGTTGCGGCGAATCATCTGGCGGGCGACGAAGTGCCCGAGACTATGAGCTGGCAGCGGCCGCTCGAGGGCTCGTCTGTTCTCAAGCTCGCCGACAATGTCTCCGACGCCATGGCGATGATGTCGAAGATGACCGAGATAATCGCACGCCTGCCGGGGCTCGACTGCGGCACCTGCGGCGCGCCCACCTGCCGCGCCCTTGCGGAGGATATAGTCAGGGGCAGCGCGACGCTCCACGACTGCGTTTTCGCCATGCGCGACGAGCTCGCGGGCACTGATATGCAGGAATATATTCCCGCGCCGTTCAGAGGCACGGGGAAAAAGGAGGAGACGAAATGACGGTCGGGGATATAAAAGAAAAGCTGGGGCTCAAAGCTCTTTGCGAAAACGAAGACTCGCTTTCGCGCGAGGTCACGGGCGGCTACTGCGGCGACCTTCTGAGCTGGGTCATGTCCCGCGCAAAGGCGGGGGACGCCTGGATGACCGTCATGGGCAATGTCAACTCCATCGGCGTGGCGGCGCTTGCGGACATAGCCTGCATTATTTTAACGGAGTCCGCGCCCCTCGATGAGGACGCGCGCATCCGCGCAGAGCAAAACGGCGTCGCAGTATATCAGACCGCCAAAAACGCCTATGAAACAGCCGTCAGCCTGTCGGGGCTTATATAAACTAAACCTGCTTCACCCGTCGGTGCGGCACCTTGAGAGGAGAAAAGCTATGGGTAATGAATTCGAAAAAGCGGTAAAAAGATTTTCCGAGGCGAAGGATGTTTTGGAGAAATTCGAGAAATCGGAGGAGGCCGTGGCGTTTATGCAGAACGAGACGGGATTGCCCGCCGACGAATGCATGAGGGCTTATGAGTTGATTATGAATACCGATACCGACTGAAAATAGTCGGTTAAAACCTATTGACGAATAAATCCAAAAGTATTATAATCACCTTAATGTTGTGCCTATCGGGTGCAACACTAAATGAGCATATCTCAAAGGCTATGACGGAGACAGTAGCCTTGCGCAAAGAGACAAAGTGAGCCGGCGGCAGTGGAAAGCCGGTACTCGGCGCAGGAGCGAATATCACTCCCGAGCAGCGGGACGAAAGGCGAAAGCCGAGTAGATCCCGACGGCGCGTCCCACCGTTACCGGGCGGCATTTAATTGAATGTAGTGGGTGGTTGCAAAGCCGGGTCTTTGTCCTGTTATGGACAGGGACCTTTTTTGTTATCAGCCGCGATTCCCTGAAAGGATGGATAGCTATTATGTACGACAAGGTATCGACGAATTTTGAGTTCGTCAACCGCGAGAAGAAGGTGCTCGATTTCTGGAACGAGAATCACATCTTCGAGAAGAGCATCGACTCGCGTAAAAATGCGGAGACTTTCACTTTCTATGACGGCCCGCCGACGGCAAACGGCAAGCCGCATATCGGCCATGTGCTGACGAGAGTTATAAAGGATATGATCCCGCGCTACAAGACCATGAAGGGCTATATGGTGCCCCGAAAGGCGGGCTGGGATACCCACGGTCTGCCCGTTGAGATCGAGGTCGAGAAGCTGCTCGGCATCGAGGGCAAGCAGGGGATAGAGGAATACGGTCTTGAGCCCTTTATCAAGAAGTGCAAGGAGAGCGTATGGAAATACAAGGGTATGTGGGAGGATTTCTCCGGCAAGGTCGGCTTCTGGGCCGATATGAAGCACCCCTACGTCACCTATGACAACACCTTTATCGAGTCCGAGTGGTGGGCGCTCAAGCAGATTTGGGACAAGGGTCTGCTCTATAAGGGCTTCAAGATAGTGCCCTACTGCCCGCGCTGCGGCACCCCGCTCTCATCTCAGGAGGTCGCTCAGGGCTATAAGGATGTCAAGGAGCGCTCCGCGGTCGTCAAGTTCAAGGCAAAGGACGAGGACGCATATTTCCTCGCATGGACGACAACTCCGTGGACTCTGCCCTCGAACGTCGCGCTCTGCGTCAACCCTGCAGAGGACTATGTTAAAATCAAGGTTGAGGACGGCACCGTATACTATATGGCGCAGGCCCTCGTTGAGAAGTTCTTCCCCGAGGGAGTCGAGACTCTCGCTACCTTTAAGGGCAAGGAGCTTGAATACAGAGAGTATGAGCCGCTGTTCGAGTGCACAAAGTCGAATGACGGCAAAAAGGGCTGGTACGTCACCTGCGACGGTTATGTCACTCTGACGGACGGCACCGGTATTGTCCATATCGCGCCGGCATTCGGTGAGGACGACGCAAACGTCGGCAAGAACTACGATCTTCCGTTCGTTCAGCTCGTCGACGCCGCCGGCTGCATGGACAAGAGCACCCCGTGGGCTGGCAAGTTCTGCAAGGACGCGGACAGAGACGTGCTTGTTGACCTCGACAAGCGCGGACTTCTCTTCTCCGCTCCCGTGTTTGAACACAGCTACCCCCACTGCTGGCGCTGCGACACGCCCCTCATCTACTACGCAAGGGACTCGTGGTTCATAAAGATGACCGCAGTCAGGGACGACCTCGTCCGCAACAACAACACCGTCAACTGGATCCCCGAGAGCATAGGCAAGGGACGCTTCGGCGACTGGATAGAGAACGTCCAGGATTGGAGCATCAGCCGTAACCGCTACTGGGGAACTCCTCTCAACGTCTGGGAATGCGAGTGCGGTCACAGACATTCGATAGGCTCTATCGAAGAGCTCAAGAGCATGTCCTCGAACTGCCCGGACGATATCGAGCTGCACCGCCCCTATATCGACGCTGTCACAATAAAGTGCCCGAAGTGCGGCGGCGAGATGCACCGCGTGCCCGAAGTTATCGACTGCTGGTTCGACTCCGGCTCGATGCCCTTCGCGCAGCACCACTATCCGTTTGAAAATCACGACCTGTTCAAGCAGCAGTTCCCGGCGCAGTTTATTTCCGAGGCCGTCGATCAGACGAGAGGCTGGTTCTATTCGCTGCTCGCCATTTCGACCCTGCTGTTCAACAGAGCACCCTATGAAAACGTCCTCGTTCTCGGCCACGTTCAGGATGAGAACGGTCAGAAGATGTCGAAGTCCAAGGGCAACGCCGTTGACCCGTTCGACGCGCTCAACGCCTACGGCGCAGACGCAGTCCGCTGGTATTTCTACACCAACTCCGCTCCCTGGCTGCCCAACCGCTTCCACGGCAAGGCTGTTATCGAGGGTCAGCGCAAGTTCATGGGTACGCTCTGGAACATCTACGCTTTCTTTGTGCTCTATGCAAATATAGACGAGTTCGACGCCACGAAGCATGAGCTTCGCAAGGCTGAGGAGCTGCCGACCATGGACAGATGGCTGCTCTCGAGACTCAACACCCTTATCACCACCGTTGACAATTACCTTGCGGATTACTGCATCCCCGAGGCGGCGCGTGCGCTGCAGAACTTCGTCGACGAGATGAGCAACTGGTATGTCCGCCGCTGCCGCGAGCGCTTCTGGGCGCAGGGCATGAGCCAGGACAAGATAGATGCCTATATGACTCTCTACACCGCGCTCGTCACCGTCTCGAAGCTTGCCGCTCCGATGATCCCGTTCATGACGGAGGATATCTACCGCAACCTCGTGTGCAGTATCGACAAGTCCGCTCCCGAGAGCGTCCACCTGTGCGATTATCCCGTTGCGGATGCCGCATATATCGACAAGGCGCTTGAGGAGAGAATGAACGAGGCGCTTAATATAGTCGTGCTCGGCCGTGCCGCAAGAAACGGCGCGAACATCAAGAACCGTCAGCCGCTCGGCAAGATGTTTGTCCGCGCGGACGAGGTGCTCGGCGGCGAATATGCGGAGATAATCAAAGACGAGCTCAATGTCAAGGAACTCGAATTCGTTGACGGCGAGGCGGATTTCGTCAGCTACAGCTTCAAGCCGCAGCTCAAGACCGTCGGTCCGAAGTACGGCAGATTCCTCGGCAAGATAAAAGAGCACCTCTCCTCCCTCGACGGCTCCGCCGCAAAGAAGGAGCTTGACGAGAACGGCGCGCTGAAGTTCAGCGTCGACGGCAACGAAATAGAGCTCGGCGTTGACGACCTGCTCATAGACTCCGTCCAGAAAGAGGGCAGCTTCGCAGTCTCCGACTACGGCATCACCGTCGCTATCGACACGAACCTCACCCCCGAGCTTATCGAGGAGGGCTTCGTCAGAGAGATAATCTCGAAGATTCAGACCATGCGCAAAGAGGCGGACTTCGATGTTATGGACAAGATCGTTCTCTACACCGGCGAGAATGAAAAGCTCAACGGTATCATCAAGAAGAACGCCGAGTCCATAAAGCATGACGTCCTCGCAGATGAGATAGTCTATTCCCTCGGCGGCGACAGCTCCAAGGAGTGGAACATCAACGGCGAGAAGATGACTCTCGGCGTCAGCAGAAAGTAAGCAAAACTCAATATTTCCGCCGTACCTTTGACGGAGGGTTCATAAAACAGCTAAACCGACCTATGCTCTCATAGGTCGGTTTTTGTGTTGCAATGTTGTAAATCAGCACAATCGTGTAGGGCGGAAATCATCCGCCCGCGAAATTATCACAGCTTTATTGGCATGCATTTGTAGGGTGCGGCGACCTCGACGCACCGCTGCCGCGACAGCGGCACGATAAAAATATGCCTCCTGCTTTCGCGTCCAACTATAATTAAAACTTTTATACTTTCCGCGTTTCGGCATTTTCTTTTTATTTGAAAAAGAAAACGCCTGCAAAAG
>OGDU01000087.1_pt1 | contig 94607 bp, 86 predicted proteins | sample 1570371 | NCBI WGS metagenome assembly OGDU01 (sample SAMEA2581977, study PRJEB24529) | metagenome | biome: Human gut stool | place: China | collected 2011
TATTTAACAGAAATTCGAAAGGAGGAGGCGCTTCCTCCCCTGCCTGAAGGCAGGGATCTCCGCGCCTAAATATGATGAACCAGCTTCTTCAGAAATACTTCAGGTTTGATCCTGCAAAGACGACGGTCAGAACCGAAATCATCGCAGGCGTCTCCACTTTCCTCACAATGGCCTATATCCTGGCCGTAAACCCGGCCATTCTCGGGATCACGGGTATGGATAAGGGAGCGCTTTTTGCTACTACGGCAATTACTTCCGGCATCGCGACGCTTATCATGGCGCTTTACGCCAAGATGCCTTTCGGACTTGCGCCGGGCATGGGTATTAATGCTTTTTTTGCCTATACCGTTTGCCTATCTATGGGGCACACCTGGCAGTTCGCGCTCACCGCTGTGCTGTTGGAAGGTCTGATATTTATTCTTCTTACTGTTACCAATGTCCGAGAAAAGATCGTTTATTCCCTGCCGCCGAGTATTCAAAAGGCAATTGGTGTAGGTATCGGTCTTTTTATTGCCTTTATCGGTCTTCAAAACGCTGGAATTTCAGTCAAGAATGACGCGACCCTTGTTGCTCTGGGCCAAATTTTCCAGCCGAGCGTGTTGCTGGTTATCGTCGGTTTAATTTCAACGGCCGTTCTTCTGGTTAAAAATATTCCCGGTGCTTTACTGATCGGTATTGCAATTACAACGATTTGCGGCATACCGTTCGGCCTAACTCATTTCGACGGCTTTGTTTCTACACCGCCTTCCGTTGAACCGATTTTCATGAAATTCGAGTGGCACAACATTTTCACCGTGGATATGGTGATGGTTGTCTTCTCTTTCTTATTCATGGATCTCTTTGATACCTTAGGCACGCTGGTGAGCCTCTTGTATAAAGGCGGATTCGTCAAAGACGGAAAGATGCCGAGAATGAAAGAACCCTTCTTCGCAGATGCTATGGGTACAACCATCGGAGCCTGTATGGGAACGAGCGCGATTTCCACTTACGTTGAAAGCGCAGCCGGTGTTTCCGTCGGAGGAAAGTCCGGATTAACGGCTTTTGTGATTGCGGTTTGCTTCTTCCTGTCTCTTTTCTTTGCGCCGCTTTTCTTATCGATTCCTGCGCAGGCTACCGCTCCCGTCTTGATCTTGGTCGGTTTCTTAATGATCTCTTGTATTAAGGAAATTGACCTGGATGACTACGCAGAAGCCATTCCCGCCTTCATCTGCATCATCACTATTCCGCTTACTTATAGCATTGCAAACGGCATCGTATTCGGTTTACTGAGTTATGTTCTGATTAACTTGATCTCGGGAAAATTTAAGAAGATTCGCATCGAGATGTACTTGCTTTCCGTCTTCTTTATTGTGATGCTCTTGCTCCACTAACGGAAAGTTATTGGAATTTTTCAGAATTTCAAATAAAAATTGCCCCGCTTTTGTGCTCTCCGCTACTTAGTTGTGCACAAAGCGGGGATTTTTCTGTCGTTTTCCTGTTTGCTTCGCTTTAAAGCGCTGATCACGCCTTAAAAAAGTTGGCACGGAATATGCATGTAGTTCAAGTGCATTCGAACACAAACAGGAGAACCAAAATGTCAAACTCTCTCGCTTTAAGAAGACGGACTTTCCTTAATTTCAGCCTGTTAGGGGCTGCTGTCAGTGCCGCACTTCCTGTCAAAGCCTTTGCACAGGCACCGGCGAATGTTCCTTTCATCGCTCCGACTGCAGATAATCCGATTCGAATTAACTTTAACGAAAACGCCCTGGGTATGAGTCCGAGCGCTCAGGCCGCTGCACGCGATTCCGTCGCAAAAGGAAACCGTTACGCTAAAGCAGAGATTACACAGCTTCACGCCAAGCTCTGTGACATGTACAACGTGCCGAAGAATTTTCTCCTTTTGACGGACGGTTCTTCCGAGGGTATCCGAGCTTTGTTGGGTGCGTATTCGCGTTTGCCGAAAGTTCAGCTGGTAATCCCGGAACTTACTTATGGGGATGGACAGCACTTTGCCGAGCTCTATAGCGTACCTATTGTAAAAGTGCCGATGCTTGCAAATTGGAAGGTTGATGTCGCCGGATTGAAGAAGGCTGTGGATGATTTCGACGGATTCTCTATTGTTTACTTCGTGAATCCGAACAATCCTACGTCAACTGTGACTCCGGCTTCTGAGATCGACCCATGGGTAAGAAGTAAACCGGACAATACTTTGTTCATTGCCGATGAGGCTTATGCAGAATACGTCAGTGATCCGAACTTTAAATCGATGGCCAATTTGATCCAGGACGGTTTAGACAACGTGGTCCTGTTAAAGACGTTCTCGAAGCTATACGCCATGGCCGGCATGCGGGTAGGATTTGCGGTAGGAGCTCCGGCGATTATTAAAATGATGAAAGATCAGGTGGCAGGCGAAAAACTAAACTACCCTGGTGTCACCGCAGCTTTGGTTTCCTTGGATGATGAGCCGTTCCAGGAATATTCCAGAGCTTCAAACTTGGAAAGCCGCAAGATTTTGGCTTCTTGTTTTGACAAGCTCGGTGTTAAATATCTTCCTTCGAGTACGAACTTCATGTTCTTTGAGTTGAATGAGCCGATTCGTGCGTTCCAGAAGAAGATGGCAGCAAGAAATATTTTGGTCGGAAGACCGTTCCCGCCGGCAATGAACTGGTGCCGTATTTCCTTAGGCACACCGCAGGAAATGGCCTACGTTGCAAATGAACTGATGAAGATGCAGGCAGAAGGCGTCTTCTAGTTAAAATTAGCGAATGTTGACGGCATATCTTCGTGGGTATGCCGTTTTCTCATATCCGAAACTGTGAGTTAGACGTGAAGCGGATAACGGTTTTTAATTTTGCGGCTGAAGAAAACAAGCGCTGAGAGCATTGTTAAAATTCCGCAGACAACCAGAATCGAAGTGCCAAGAGCAAAAGGCATCCCTGCCGCAATGCGGCGTAAATAAAGCTGGTAGGCGGAAATCAGCCACTCAACACCGAAACAAATCAGGCAGACCTCCCAAAGCCAGCAAACCGGTCTGAAAGGAATGAACAGCAGAATCAGTAGGATAAGGGGGATGGGCAAAAGAAGATAATTTCCCCAAAAGTATAAATGAGCTCCGAATAAAATCGCACCTAAAACCGGGAAAGCCAATCGCCACATATCAACAACTTATCCTGAAAAAACATAATTTGAGCGTCGGATCTTACCTCACCACATTGAGCGAAGTCTTAAATGAGGTTGGCACATTGAGCAACTTTCCATTGCAGAGTTTTTCAAAGCATCTCGCAAAACCATATTGAACGGAAAGCACAAAGAACCGAAGCCTCGTGAGAGGCTCGGTTCTTATCTCAAATCATGCCCTAAATCTTCTTGGTAATTCCGATGAGCCAATAGCGCTCGAATACGCCGGTAAGGAGAACTAAAGCCCCTGCAGCGCACATTCCGTAAACACCGAAGAAAGCTAAAACGGCAGCAAGCAGACCGCCGATTAAGTAAACCCAGACGCGCAGCAGCGTGTTCTCGCCGGAATAAACTTTCCTAGCTCTTTCTGCGGTTTCCATCCAAAGGAGGCTAAAGGCGACCGTCCTTGCGACTTCAAGAATGATGAAAGGCAGAAGCAGGTAAGCGCATGCATCCCAAAAGCCTAAGCAGGCAGCCATAATCGCATAGAGTCCGCAGCCCATTAGAAGGGCATCCGATACCATGAAAGAAGTCAGCCAGCGGGCTTTCTTTACGCCCGGCTGAGAGGTGCAGCTAAAAGCTACGCCTTTGTAGCAAATGACTACGACGGCGCCGATAAACGCCAACACGGTAAAGAGCCGCATCAAGATATCGAGCCAAGCGATGTAGGGCGCTAAAAAGTCATTCGTTGCGACGGAGTAAACGGACAGCCAGTAAATGCCAACTGCACATCCTAAGCAGGTCGCATAGCAAGCCAGGCCCCAAACACCCACGGAAAGCGGAGAAGTGAAATGCAGCACGCGCATCGCGTGGATGAATCGAGGCGGATCTCCTAAATCAAAGACCAAGAGCACAAGGTCAACAATGACGATTAAGAGAGCAAGCGTCAAAGCAAAGGGCAGAAGAGCGGCAAAGAGCGGGGGATCGGCAAACCAAGCAATACCGGTTAAGACCATAAAGCCCGCGGTTAAGTTATTGAAAAACGCATCCCAGACAATAATATTTGCCCAGTCGGGACGATGCGTGATGTCATGCCCTTGATACAGAGAAGGATGGCCTTCAGCCCAAGGTTTAGGATTTTTCATGTTGGTCATGTTCATCTTTTTCTCCTTAGACTAAACAAGCCGCAACAGCCGCCGCACAAAGGATGAGCGTTGCTGCGCCTCGCAGGTAATCGCCTGCCATGTATTTCGTCGGCGTAACCGGATCCGAGGGCAGACCGTAAACTTCCGGCTTATCCATCAAAAGATAGAAGGAATTCAAGCTGTCGTAGTTTTCAAACGGATCCACACCGTAGAGCTGAGCTTCTGGATGGCCGTGTGTGATCAGATAATTGACACGGTCACGAGCTTCGCGAACCATCAGTTCACGCGGGCCGAACTGAATTGCCCCGGTTGTACAAGCCTCCTGGCAGGCCGGACGAAGTTCGTCTTTTAAGCGGTCGTAGCATTCGGCGCACTTCATGGAGTGTCCGGTCTTCGGACTGATTTCCGGTACTCCGAAGGGGCAGGCTGCAACGCACATGCCGCAGCCCATACAAATATCGGTCTGATAGTAAACCCCACCGAATTCATTCCGAACAATCGCACCGGTTGGACAAGCCTCATGGCACGGGGAAGTGCGGCAGTGTTTGCACTGATCACTCATGAACAGCCATTTACCGGCTTTCGGTTCTTTAAGCAGCGAATCAATGGTTGCGGGAGCCGGACGATCGACAGCATTCTTTTCGGGAAAGCGCTCAATGAATTTCACATGACGCCAATTATTGGCAGAAAGATCGCCGGTGTTGTCGTAGCTGTCACCGGACCAATGATACGGATCGGATTCTAATTGGTTCCACTGTTTACAAGCGACCTCACAGGATTTGCATCCGGTACAAATAGAGGTATCGGTGAAGAAGGCTAATTCCTGACACTTCGGAAGCGGATCATCACGGTCAAACAGGCTGTAAACCGGATCGATCTTGTGATTCTTTTCAGGTTGGTTGGGTGCGTATTTCTTCTTTACGACATCAAAAATGTTTTTGGAATTGATGGATGTCATGATTAATTCCTCCCCTCCGGTTGTGCTGCCCAAGGCGTATCAGGAATTGGTTCGGACATTCCGGCTGGATATTCCACCGGGTACTCATTGAATTTTTCAACCTTGTTCATATCCGGTTTATCAATCTTCACAACAAAGCTCTTGGAGCTCGGGATTAAACCGTCTCCGGCCATGTCTGCCGGACTTAAGTCGTTGGTAATCGGGTCGCAGACAATGCCCTTGTAGCCGGAACAGACAAAGCGTCCGGCGATGCTTGCCTGTCGGCCTTCAATGACGCCGATTCTCAAGCGCGGTGTCACAAGCGCTCTAACCTGAATCTCGTTTCTCGGGCTTCTGACGGATACGTAGCCGCCGGTGGTTACGCCGATGCTTTCAGCCAATTCCGGCGAAATCTCAATGAAGGACCGCGGCTGCAGACCCACAAGCCAAGGAATGGTTCTTGTCATGGAGCCGGACATCCAGTGTTCGACCATATGGTAAGTCGTCATCACGGTCGGGAAGTTCGGATCTCCGGGTTCCGTGACTTTATTCATCGGATCGTCAATGATCGTGACATCCGGAACTCGGCTCGTACTCCAAAGCGTATTGGTGTACGGAGATTCAACGGATTCATAGAAGACAGGGAAGGGACCCTCTTTAATGCCGTAGGGCACGAAGAGCCAGGCTTTACCGTCGGAGTGCGCGCCGAATGCGGCGGTTCCGTCTAAAGCGGCTCCGCCTTTAGCATCAGGTGCAGGGCGATAGCTCGGCGGCTTGGTAGCGTCAAACTGCGGCTTGTCGTAACCGACCCATTTCTGCTCGATTTCATCCCACCAGACGAGCTTCTTTCTCTCCGACCAAGGTTTGCCGTCAGGAGCGGCAGAGCAGCGGTTATAGAGAATGCGGGAGTTGGTCGGCCATGCGAAACGATAGGTCAGGTCAAGTTCATGGTCGACTGTTCTGCCGTCGCGCCTCTTGGTTAAGTTCTCTCCAGCTTCATTGATAAAGCCGGCAAGCAGGCGGCAGCCGCAGGCTGTGGTTCCGTCGCTCTTTAATTCACCGGAGCCTTGGATCGGCTTGCCGGTAACCATATCAAATCCGTTCATTTCATAGGCAACGGCATCGAGATCGCAGTCGCCCTCAATCGGAGGCAGGCCCATCTCGTTTTGTTTGCCCTGAGGCATGTCATAAGACCATGTCAGGCTGCGAAGACCTTCATCCCTCGGAAGACCCGAGGTTTCAGCCATGGCTTTGAGTCTCTTGCCTAATTGGTACGTCCACCAGGCGTCGGATCTGCACTCACCCGGCGCTTCCTTGATACGGTCATGCCACTGCATCAGACGTTCCGTATTGCTGACGGAGCCGTCTTTTTCTAAGCAGGAGTTTGTCGGAAGGTAGAAGACTTCCGTTTGAACTTCAGAAGGTTTGGGGCCGTTCGGATCGGCATACCAAACGGATGCTGTTTCGTTTTCAAATAAGTCGCAGACGACGAGCCACTTCAGGTTGCGTATGGCAGTACGTCCCCAGCCTGTATTCGGGTTGGTCACGGCAATGTTTTGGCCGAATACCAATAAGCCGTCGACTTCACCTTTCTTGGCGCGCTCGATCGTGACAGTCAGAGATTCGTTTCCGCCGAGTTTCGGAAGCCATTGGAAACCGTACTCGTTTTCTTTCATGGCATAGTCGCCGTACCAAGCTTTCAGTAGGCTGACCATGTAGTTCGGAAGCGAAGCCCAGGAACCGCGTTCGGTTTCGAGTTTCCACATGCCATCCGTCTTATTTCTCGCGCTGCTGAAGCCGTGGCCGTTTGCGAGGTAATCTTTCAGCGTGGCATTGCCTTCCGCAACTTTCGGCAGCGGAATGTAATTCGGCAGATCGGCAAATAGTGTCGGAATATCGGTAGCGCCTTGAACGTTAGAGTGTCCGCGAAGGGCAAGAATGCCTCCGCCGGGGCGTCCGATGTTGCCGAGCAGCGTTTGAAGAATGGCGCAGGTTCTGATGATTTGAGAGCCGGCCGAATGCTGAGTAAAGCCTGTGGCGTAGCAGAACGCCGAGGTTCTGTCCGGTCCGGAGTTTTGGGCTAAAAGTTCGGCGACCTTAACAATGTCGCAGGGGCGGCAGCCGCAAATATTGGCGGAAGCTTCAGGCGTGTATTTCTCGACCTGTTTTTTAAGCAGCTGGAAGACGCAGCGGGGATCCTGCAGCGTCGGATCAGTCTTCGGGGCACCGCGCGATCCGTCGGGATTCATTTCATATTCATAGTCCCAAGAATCCGGTTCTTTGCTGTAGGAGCGGGTTGCCGGATCCCAGCCGTTGAATAAACCGGTGACATCATCAAAGTTGAATTTCGAATTGATGATCGTCGAAGCATTGGTGTAGGCCAACACATATTCTTTGAACCACAAACCCTTTTCAAGGATGTAGCGGATTACCGCAGAAAGGAAAGCAATATCCGTTTCCGGACGAATGTGCACATGATGATCGCAGGCCGCACTCGTACGCGTGTAGCGGGGATCCACGTGGATGGTCACAGCGCCTTTCTTTTTAGCCTGCATCGGCCAATAGAAGGCGCAGGGATGGGCTTCAGCCATGTTTGAGCCCATGATCAGGATGCAGTCGCTGTTGAGAAGATCACGAGGCGGGTTGGTGCAGGCACCGAAGCCGAACGTCGGGCTTAAGGCTGCAACAGTCGTCGAGTGGCAGTAACGAGCGGAGTTTTCTACCGGAAGAATACCTAAACCGCCGGTGAAAAGTTTTCTAAAGAGATAACACTCTTCATTGTCGTTTGCCGATCCGCCGATAAAGCCGATATTGGCGCAGTTATTGACGGTGATGCCGGTTGCAGGATCTTTCTCGACAAAGCCTTTATTTCTTGTGTCCCAAATACGCTTGGCCACCGTGTCCAGCATCCAGTCTAAGGTGACTTCCTCCCAATGGTCCGACCCCGGCGCACGGTACATCGGTTTTACCTTTCGGTAGGGGTTGTCGTTTAAGGCATACGTGGAAGAGCCCTTGGGGCAGAGCCTTCCTTCGTTGACCGCACTTCTGGGGTCACCCTCAACATCAATTAATTTTCCGTCCTTAAAAAATCCTAACTGGGAGCATCCGACTGCACAGAATTGGCAAACGGAACTTCCGACCTTTGCGCCGCGAAGACGTGTACAACGAAAAGTCGTCCTGGGGCTATAGACGTCTGTGATCGAGCTCATGCATCCTCCGATTATCGTTATCTCTCATTATTGGTTCGTAATACGGAGGAATGAGCTTCGACCCACCCGATTCGAGTTTTTTAGGGGACTAATAGCACTGAATTGGTTTGGATGAAAATTATTTTTAGTTATTGTTAATTGTTTGTCTTAACGGATTATTTTTTGGGAATCCATGCTGTTAGGCATTCGGCCTGCAAAGCAGGCCGAAGGTGTAAGAATATTAGAAAAAGTGTGTGAGACTGATGGCTTCCTCTGTTACGAATGCTCTCGATTTTTTGGGTCCGTCATACTTCTGAGTCGCATATGCCGAATTCACTAAGAAGTAAATATTGGTTCGCCTGGTGAACGGGTATGCATAACCAAGCGATAGGCCGGAAAGGGTGCTCTTGCTGTATGGATAGGTGGAAGCTGACCGCGTCTTGTTATATCCGGCTGCAATCATGGCGAGGCCGCCCCAAATTTGGTATTCCGCACCGCCTACCACTGCGAATCCGTTAAGGTAGGTTTTGGCCCAGAGCTTGTTGTAGGTAAAGAGCCATGCACTGGTTCCATGCCAGAAGACCTGTGCACCGCCGTAAATTTTGAGTCGGTCATATTTGACGGAACCGCCGAAGATAACGGAATAAGAGCTTTTAGGTTTTTCACCGGTGGTCTTTTTGGCGTAGGTGAAGTGATCAGCACCTAAATTGAAATCAACTTTCCCGTTGTTGTACTGAAAGCCTGTTGCGTAATAGTGACCGGTTGTCCTTTTTCCTTCCTCTCCGTGCTGAACCCCGGCAGTGTCCGGATCTATGTCTTCTAAGGCATCGACGTCTCTCGAGTATTGCAGAAGAAAGCGTGTATCTCCGATTTTTGGAGAGCGATAAGACACCGAGTTATCAACTCGTTGAAAATTGAACATATAGCTCAGAGAGGTAACGGCAAATTGCCCGCATGAGGATCCGAAAGGGGTGTACCAAGCAGCAACTGCCATTGGGCCGGCTGCACTTGTAATGGCTCCAATGCGGCCTAGGTACAATTCACCGAATGGTCCCATCACATTCAGCGTGGATTCGCGTCCGAATAATCTGTTCATGGTTTGTCCGCCGTCGTCATCTCTAAAACCGGAATCCAGCATGAATCCCACGGAGTACCCGTTGCCTAAATCCTCGGTTCCTTTGATGCCCCAGCGTGCCCCGCGGTAAACGCCGGAACGAAGTTCAGTAACGTTTTTGACCGTCTTTTTGCCTTTGTCATTTTTCTTTTGATAGGTGTGAACGACACCGTCATCAACAACGCCGAATAAGATGATTTGGCTTTTGGCATGGGCTTGTCCGGTTATGAAGCAAGGTATTGCAAGAGCGGCTGTCAGTGCAGTGAATTTGAGGCCGTGCATAAATGAACTCCTCGGGAAATGGTGGGTAGAAGAGGGGAAGAGAGACCTAGAGATTTGTTTTGATAAATGGGGTAATCAGATTCGGATTCGTTTCTTGTGCGAAACCTCGGAAAGTTTTGTATAAAAAACCCGCTTCTCCTGGTTAGGTGAGAATTAAGGAGAAGCGGGCTTATGAGTGCTCAGATGTAATGCTTATTTTTCCTGAGCAGCGTTAGCACCGGCGATACGTCCGGAAGTGTAGGCTAAGCCCAAACCGGTACCGGAGGTGTAGACCCGACGGTAGAAAGGACGGTTGGCTGTTTCGCCGCCGGCGTACAGACCTTTGATGACAGATCCGTCAGCTCTTAAGACCTGGAATTTGTCGTTTGTCTGCAGGCCGCCAATTGTTCCCATTGTCGAAGGAACCACTCGGACAGCGTAGAAGGGAGCCTTGTCGAAGGGAACCAGGAATTCAGGCATTTTATTAAAGGCCGGATCTTTCTTGTTCTTGCAGGCTTCGTTGTACTGATCCATCGTGCTCTTTAAAGCGGCGGCCGGGACACCCATAGCTTTGGCTAGTTCTTCCCAGGTGTTGCCATGTACGACGATTTCAGGATCGTTGTATTTAGATAGAAGCTCGTTCTTAGCCGGATCTTTGCTGTCTAAGATGGCCCATGCTGCCTTCTGTGCTGCAATCGGGTCAACAATATAAGGGAGGTCCTCTTTAACGAAGCGCTTTCCGTCCAGATTTACAAATACGTCCTCTTTAAATACGTTCTTTGTACGAAGCGTATTGTTTAGTTCGCGCTTGTAGGAAACCGGGCTGATACCCATTACCCAGCCGTCTTTGAAACCGGCCGCTCCGATTTTCTGAGCCATGATAATGCCGTCGCCGGTCGCACCCGGAGTTGCATTCGATACATCGGTATAAGGTGCGTAAGAAGGAACGAATTTCTGGAGCAGCTCTTTATTTCTTGCAAAACCGCCGGTTCCCAATACAACAGCTTTAGCGCGGATTTCAATCTTTTGTTTGCCTTTTGTTGCGCGAACACCCACAACGTTTCCTTTGTTATCTGTAATGAGCTCTTCTGCACGGGTTCCGGTCATGATAGGTACGCCGGCTTGGTCTAAATATGCCTTAAAGGCTTTGATCACAAACCTACCGCCGGCATGAGCTGAACCTATGCCGGAAGCCGGAATCGGAGCTTCTGCAGGAGCGTGGGCATAGTTAGGACCGCCATATCCGAAGGGACGAGGGACGGCAAATTTATGACCGATATCCGATTCCATCCAGTTGACCGTCGTATTGAATTCTTTTGCAAGCTTCTGCATGCGGTCAAGTTTCGGCATGGATTCGTCACCGCCCGGGAAGGAACGGTCCTGATCCTTTAGCCAAATGTTGACGAAACCTTCATTGGATACATCTTTAGTACCGGCGCGTTTCTGAGGGTTGGATTCACCGGCTGCTAATGCACCGCCGGATAAAGCGGAGCTGCCGCCCACGAAAGCTAATTTTTCAAGAAGGATTACTTTTGCGCCGTGCTGGTGGGCAGAAGCGGCTGCGGACATTCCCGTTCCGCCGCCTCCGACAACGACGACGTCAGTGTTGAGTTTTTCGATATCAGCAGCAGTGACGCTGACGGCGGGAAGGGCGGAGAGCAGAAGGCAAAGAGAAAGTTTGTTTAGGCGTGACATGATTGAGGACCCGGAGAAAAGTTTTCGTAATCGGCCGGAACAGCCGAAGCTGTTCCGACCGCCAAGGAGAAATATTTTTCTTAGAGATTGAGTAAGTACTTGGCGTTTTCGAAGAGGCTCAGACGCAGAGACTCATTGGTGAGGCCGCGGTTGCTCCAGTTTTCGACACACTGTTCAAAACCTCTGATCGGGTAGCCGGTACCGAAGAGCATGCGGTATTTCATGAAGGAATTGGCAGCCTTCACAAATTCGTCAGCGAACGGCATGTTGCGGACATAGAAGTAAGCGTCGGGAACGAGGTAGAGGTTCGGGCAGACTGCTGCTAAACCGAGAACTTCCTGAACGTGCGGCCAAGCACCGTGGCACAAAATGAAGTTGACGTTCTTGTACTGCTTGAGCATCGGCATCATCTTGGAAGGATCGGTGTAAGTCAGATCAGGGCCTGTGTAAGCGCTCATGGCGTAGGCAACAGGAACGTTGAGCTGAGAAGCTAAATCGACGATCGGGTAGATCTTCTTGTCATAAGCCTGAATGGCGGGGTCACAGCAGCCCGGATCCAAGGAAACGCCTTTCATACCAAGTGTCTTAATGGCGTATTCCATCTTTTCCAAAGCTTTCGGATCATGCGGGCAGATGCCAGCGAAAGCAACGAATTTGCCGGGATATTTTTCACAAAGTTCAGCCAGGTCTTCATTGGGAACACCGCCGTAAACGGGGTTCATTGTTTCACGACCCATGAGGACGCCGCCGATAACGTTTGCCTCTTCCATTTCCTTGACCAACAGGTTCATGTCGGCCTTGGCGATACTTTCAACGTGACGTCTTTCAAATCCTGTCGGGCGCATCTTTCTCGGTTCTGTCGGAATGTTTCTCCAGGTCTTGATGATGCCAAGGTTCATGTAGCCTTTGTACGGCGGACGGATGCGGAAGTCGAAAACAGGGATGTTGGAACGATAGGGAACCTGTCCCGGAGGAGGGTTCACGGCGTTTTCATCAACGTTTTCCGGAAATTTGAACTAGGTTGAGGCGGTTTGGGCAAGAGCGGAAGCAGAACCGAAAGCAGCGGCGACGGCGGAAGCAAAAAATGCACGACGTTTCATAATCTTCTCCTTGAAGAGGGTTGATGTAGGTAAGAGGCCGTTTTTCTTGATGCTCGAAGCGTTCCTCAGAACTTGTGAAAAAGTTTAAAAATCCGAGAAAAAACGCACATCGTGGACTTAGGCAGCGTCATCACGTCAGAGGGTTTCTACGAATGAGACTTTATTTTTCTACTATTTCCTTCTATAAGAAATCAAACTCTTAACTCTCGTTTGAACCAGTTGTTAGGATTGCAGGATGCTCATACGGTTTGCCGACAAAGATATTCAGCCACAGGCAAATGAGCGCCTTGGCTTTATGAAATCTCTTGTGCTTTGTCTGACGAAGGAAGCGCCCCTCCGCCGCGTATTCGACAGTGTTTTATTTTCCCTTTTTCTGTGTTTTTGGGGTCTTATATCGGCAGGATTTTCTGCAGCAGCGGACAGCACTTCTTCTCAAGTTCAGAAAGATCATCCGGTTGAGGTTTTTCTTGAGAGAACAAAGGGAGGAAATTCTCAGTTTTATATCCCGGAGTCTGCGAATCTTCTTGTAGGATCCTTAGGTGATCAAAACTGGGAAGTCCTTAGCTATGACCGCCCTGAATTAGTTAGCGTGCTTCGCCATAATGCTCCGGATTTTATTTTTACCAACAGCGATTTAGGGGCAGTATTACAAAGATATCTTCATTACAAGCATCTCCTTTCCTTTAAGAATCGTGTGAGTACTGATGCCGGAAAGCTTTCCGGAAGTCTCATCGTTATTTCTAAGAACAGCAATATTCAAAATCTGGATGAGCTTGCAGGAAAGAAAATCGGCCGCTTGGCAACCTCCAGCATGGCGGGGTGGAAAACTGCCGTTGGTGAAGCGACGGCGCGCGGATTCACAACCCAAGATTTTTTTAGAAGGATACAAAGTTTTCCTGACAACGAAGAAATGATTAACGCGCTGATAAACGGTGACATTTCTGCGGCAATCCTTCAGGGGTGCCATTACGAGCGGCTTCCCGTAGGACTCAGGGAACAGTTAAAACCTTTGGAACCTCGTGAGTTTACTGAAACCCGGTGTTTATCCACATCCGAACTCTATCCGGCTTGGAGCCTGTTGGCTTCTCCGAAAGTTCCTGAGCAGATGCAAATGAAAGTCCTAGGGACGCTAAAGAATGAACGTGCTCTTTCCGAGTTCGGTGAATGGACGGCCCCGGCACCGCTTAGAGACGTTTATGCTTTGTTGAAACGCTCGGGCGACGAGTTGATTGACGAATTTGAGCCGGAGACTTGGACAGATCTTTTGTGGAAAATGAGGTATCCGACTTTATTTGTTCTTTTGATTTTATTCGGCTTGTTTATCCACGATCGCCTCGTCGTTAAAGAAGTCGTCAAACAAACTGCACTGGTTAAAGAAGGGCTTAGAAAACAGTGGGCCATCGAGAAAAAGATGGAGACTTGGGAGCATGCAAGCATCGTTTCCATCATGTCTTCTATGGTTGCGCATGAACTGAAGCAGCCGCTGACGGTGATCGAAAATTACACACAAAGCCTCATTTCTCGCCAAAAGCAGGGATCAGGCGTTATTTCCGAAGAAATGCTCTCTTTTGTTCTTCCGAAAATAGAAAAAAGTGTTTTGAAGGCCATCGATATCATTGATCATGTTCAGGGATTTTCTAAAAATCGGCCGCTTGTGCTAAAGCCCACAGATATTTCAAAACTTCTTTCGAAAGTGACCGCGGATTTTCAGGCTAAAAATCCTGAAATTAAATTGCAGAAGAACTTCGCTCCGGGTCTGGTCATTGACGGGGACGAATTTGAACTTTCCATTGCTTTCTTAAACATCCTTAAAAATGCAGCGCAGGCTATGAATGGACAAGAAGCACCCGAAATCGAGGTGTCCTCAGCACCGGCAAAAGAGGAAGGATTTGTTCGAGTCTCTATCACGGCACCAAACGAATTTAGCATATGCCCGTAAGCCTGAGTTTACGGGCATTTTCGTTGTCTATTACTGTCATTTACTGATATAGTTGCTGAAAATAAGTGAATTTTTAGTGAATGGAGAAGTGAATTTTAGGGGTGATGATTTTGGGCAACTTTAAATATTTTTCCCTGAAAAAGTAGCCTCGATTTCGAACCTTAAAACATTCGACCGATCTTATATTCCGCTTCTAAATACTTTGCTTCTTTTTTACTGACACAACCGAGCCTGGCCGGTAAGTTGACCGTCTTCTTGGCTGTGAAAATAAATTCACAAGTTGGCAACTGGTTTCTAAGGTGAACGTTTTGCTGAAGGTTCAACGTGTTACCTAAATGTAAAGGACAGGTTTATGGCTTACTTATTCAAACTAAAGGCGGGAAAATATCAAGTTAGATGGAAAGAAGGGTCCAAAGTAAAAAGTAAGACTTTCCGAACCCGGGCCGAAGCCAAGATGCTCCTGAAAGATATAGAAGGTCAACCGCAGTTAAGTGCTTATTTAACTTTTGCAGAAGCTGTTGATTTGTATGGCAGGGAGATAACCCCAACAAAGAAATCTTTTAGACCCGAGACTTTTCGTTTAGCCAGATTTAAAAATTTAGATTTTGCAGAAAAACGGCTCGTCGATGTCACTCCTGGGGATATCGAACGGTACATAACCCATAGAATGAATGATGTAAGTCCGACGAGCAAGAGACCAATTTCCGAGGCAACCGTTCTAAAGGAAACAACTCTGATGAATTCTATTTTTAACTATTGCATCAGAAATAAGTTTCTTTCCGTTAATCCTTATTCAAAAGTGTCGTGTAAACCGAAGAGCGGCGATCATCGGGAAAGAATTGCAACTGCTGAGGACATTGAAAAACTCAGATTTTGTGCAGATTGGGACGGTGTATCGGAGCCACGCACGCTGCCACAATTAGTTGTCCTTGCTTTTGAATTTGCTTGTGCAACCGGTATGAGAATCGGGGAAATCCTTCAATTACAGGCAGATTGGATCAACGGGAACACCATTCATTTGCCAAAAGAAATCACTAAAACAGGGTTTAAAAGAGATGTGGCCTTATCATCAGAAGCAAAAAGACTTCTTGCCCTTGCAGAAAATTTCGGAGGTTATTCAAGAAGTTATTTTTCAGCCCTCGATTCTCAACAAAGGGACGCTCTTTGGCGAAAAATTAGGGATATGGCAGATTTGGGGCCAAAGCGCGATACAAACGGCTTATTACTGGAAGAAGGCTTAAATTTCCATGATAGCCGAGCTACATTTGCAACTTGGGCTGCTTCTATTGACCCGGTAACAAATAAGCCCAGGTTAGACGTTCTCGCACTTGCGAAACAGACGGGGCACCGAGACTTGGCAATGCTCCAAAGGTATTACCGTGCAAATTCCTCAGTAATTGCAGGACGGCTCGACGCGGCAATCGAGCACGACAATATGGTTAATAAAGGAAAAAATAAAAGAAAATAATCCAATGATTTTCCTCGTCCAGTTGGGCGAGGCCCTACGAACGTTTTAACTTTTTGAGTAACTTTGGAAATAATGTTCAAAACGGGGTGTGACCTTGATGTAGTATTCTTTCCATTTTCGGCTTGAAGCCAAGCGAATCAAGTTTTCATTTTCAATATCGCGGAGTTGATTTTCCCCCGTATTTGTTTGGTATTTCGGATAAACCTTGCCTGTTTGGGGATCAATCACCTCCGCAGCGAACTCTTCGAAAGTGAACTTTCCGGCTCTGGTAATTAAGCGAATTCTTTCCAAGACTTGCTTAATTCGAGGAGAGAGCTTTTCAAAAGCTTCATGTTTTAAATCGTCATCGGCATCCGGTACATAGTTATATTCTTCAATGTCGGCGTGCTTAACTGTTTCTCCGTCACTGGCGAAAAAGCGAGCGACAGGAGAGTCCCAACCCTTCTCATCTGTAAAGGTAGCTTCAGCTTTCTTCCCGTCTGTAAGAATGACATCACGGATTCCATAAGGTGGAATCCAGGCATCTGCATAATAAAGATTTCGGTCATTAACCTTTTCAGGGAGTTCATCAATGTGGATGGCTAAGGACTTGTAGGAAGTTCTTCCGGGAATCCAATGGCGTTTAAATTCCGAAAGTTTGGTTTCCCGTTTCATTAGTAGTTCTCTGCTGAAGAATAAATACTTACCGCCGTCTTCAACAATTCTGTAGGTAAATTCTTTGCCTTTGCTGTTGAAGTGGGTTAGAAGCTCGTCTCTAATTTCTTCCCAGCGCCATAACCCGAAACGTTGAGCACAGTAATCCTCAACGCGCTGCCGAAAATTGTATCTGGGGGAAAAGGGTCGGTCGTCATTAGCAAGTTCCTCTTTCAAAGAGTAAGGCGGATAATCAATGTCAAAAAGTGACCCGGAAGAAATTTGGAGACTTTTATAAACCTCTCGAACTTCGGGACGGCAGTCAAGGGCTGTCTCGATATCGTAGGCGCCCACCAACATAGACATGAATTTTCTTTTAAGGACGGCTTCACTGTCTGTGTTGCCGTCTTCTCGCATGAGCAATTCATATTGGTTAATGCGTAACCCTAAAGAAGTTAAAAAATGATTTGTTTTGGTTCTTAGGGCTTCAGGTCTGCCTGTGACGAAAATAGCTTTAAATCCTTTGTGAAGATAGTAATCCAAGAGAACTCGTGTGCATTCAACCGGTCTGCTGTTTTGGCAATCCAGTAAGTAGTTTTTCCAATCCCCTTTGGTCAAATATTCTTTTCTTCTGGATGTGTCGTCACAGAGGGTACCGTCAATATCGAAAACTACAGCTTTTTCCAACATTTTCTCTTCGCGCATCGTTGCTCTTTTTGATTGATTAAATCTCAGAATGGAGACTAGGATCTCTGATGTTCTGTCCTTTCAATATTCTCCGCTATAAATTTGGAGTGGAATACTTGAAAAGGAGTCAAAAAAGACAAATCCAACCGGCACAAAAATATTTTTCACCGTTCAGGCTGATTGGAATATTTTCTCAGCTCACACCGAATAGATTTTTTTGCCTCATCGAAATTGTCAAAAAATTTGTTGTTAAATTGGGAGAACAAAAAGGAGAACAACCTGTCACTTTCAAGAATGAAAGAACGGGTTGGAGTGAAAAGAAAACCTCTTGGCCCCGTTAACTCCAAACAGCCGATATCCCTTCTTTCTTGATAATTGCTTTTCCAGATGACTCGCCAAATCCCCAAGTCAGCTACAGGTTCAAATCTGACTTGCACGACGCTTCCCATTTTTGGAGATTTCTTGGGACTTCTGTAAACGATTTTTTAGCCGTTTAATGTATCTATCATTGGAGGCAATTTGCCTTTGAAGTTTTTTTTCAAGTTCTAAGGTTTCTTCGTCTTTTTTTGAATAGAGAAACAACTCAATTCTTTCTTCAGGAGACGAATTAGCGAAGGTTTGGTTATTGCTTTTAAGGATTTCAATATCCTGTTTTAGGTAAAACAGAATCATTCCTTCTATTGCGATAAAAAAGGCAAGGGCGTACAAAGAACCAACATCCATCTGCATTATTGGCCTCCCGATTCAAGTTTCGAGATTTGAGCTTTGAGAGTTCTGATTGTTTGATATTGCCGGTTTCTCTTTTGCTTCAACAACTCTATATTTTGAGTCGCTTCGTTGAGCAGTTTCCCTCTGTAATAGTAATTCAGAACTTTTCTTCTCCAAGAAAAATAATGTAAGTCGTCTCTTAGGGATAGCAACTTGTAATTGGGGAAACAATAAACAAGAGCCAAAAATATTCCTATGAGATAAAACTCATCGAGTTGGTCAATCTTTAAGAATCCCATGGTCTTTTTCCTCTAATTCTTTTTTTAATCTTGCTTGATACGATGCAATCTCTTTGTCGGAAGGAGGGTTGTAAATAATAAACATTGTAGCCATTAGGCCGATGAACAATACAAAACCCACAATCATCTTTTTCTCCTTTTTTTCTTACTATAAATCGCGAATGAGCCGAAACCTTAGCACTAGTCCTCTTGGGACGTAGTGCTTCGGTTTCGCAGAAATTACTAAGAGTGTTTTCTAAGAAGATCAGCGGTGTTATGGGCGCTTCGAACCAAATGACTAGATTCGTTCATAACGGCAGAGGCTTGTTCATTGCTTTTTTCTTTTATGTTAACGTGAGGGACAGTTGAATCAATTTTTTGTCCGGCTTTAGCACGGTATCCAGCAAATTGTCCTTCTCCGAAACCCACATCTCCAATACTGTCAGGTGAGTCGGGTCTGTTTAAGGTTCCAGCGTAACGAGCGTAATTACCAAGAGTGGTTTGATTCTTTCCGACCTCTGCTCCAATGGCACACAAGGCTTTTTGTTTTTCTATGTCAGTGCCGTCAGAGAGCAATTCCAATGTTGCTGCAACTCTGGCTTGTTTGGCATCTAAAAAGCCTCCGGAGGCAGACATCATCGAGGTCATTCTTTGTCTTACGGCATTTGGGTCACAAAGTGCTTCTCCCTGTGTAAGGGCCTCACGCATATTTCGACCCTCACTGCCTCCGTTATCAATTTGGTCAATGATTTGTTTTGCCAGAACATTAGAAGAGGCGGAATAGGAACCGTTAAGACTATTCGCCAAAGACTGAGCCGCCGTAAAACTCTGGGATGCCTGATTTACTTCCCCCGCAGCTCTTTGCATTGAAGAAATGTCAGCCTTTGTATTTTTATCAGAGAACTGACTGGCGTCTGTCGAAGCAATATTCCTCGCAAAAGAATATTGAACTCCTTTCTGAAGAGAATCACGGTAATTTGACGAATTGGTTGAGCTAAGTTGGTTTGAGAAGCTTCCGTCTATTCCACCGCTTAAACCAAGATTGGCACCAAGACGTTTCAATTTTCCGCCAACAGAAGAGGCAGAAATATGCTTATTGATTCTGTCCATGTTTAATACGGCGCTGACTCCTCCTCCAATGTCAATTTTGGCGCCCATTTTTCCAGACTCAACGTCCTGAACCACTCGTGCTTGGTCAGCGGCACTCATATGATCGAAACGATCAAGGAAGGCATCAGTATTACTCTCGATGGCGGATTTTGTATTGCCAATTTCTTGCGCCAAAGATTTGTTATGTGACAAGGTCTTTATGAAATTATCCATCTTTGAATTTACGAGTTGATCGGAACTCGAAATCAAAGAACTTACCTGCTGACCGAACGATATATTTTCGTAAACTGCTTGTTTGCCGGTAGACAAATGACCCGCACCTCGATTGGCTTGCTGGAAAGCCTGTTGGTCGAACACATCTCCAACTTTTACAGAACTGGGCGCCATAATTTTTTCGTCTACGTGGTCTCCACCGTTAAGTCTGCTCGCAAGCGTTGTAAAGGCGTATGTGCTTCCGGTTACAACCATTAGTGCAAGCAACGGCGTTGCGGTCATAAGCATCCCACCCGTGGCGATTTGATTCTGTAGAGTGGAAATAGCAGTGGATACACCGTCCATACTTCCCAGATTTATGCCTTGAAGTTGACCGCTGACCGATAAGGATATGTAGAGGTTGCAGATCGCCATAATCGGCATCCACAAATTAATCCAAAATAGGGTTTGCAGATACTTACCGATCAACCCCAGCCCAAACGTTCCATAAAAGAAAAGCATGGCACAGAAGGGCGTTATGGCATAAACGAAACCTTCGAAGAAAGTCATCAACGGCATGACGACAGTGGCCCAAAGGCTTTGTTCTGATACCCATTGATAATTCCTTTGTTGAAGAGCCTGCGCGACCATAGTATCCGCCAAGACTTCTGAGCGGGTATAAAAATGTTGATAGGCGTATTGGAAGATAGGAGTAATGATCGAAGCAAGAGCAAAGTTCTGTTGCTCTTGGGTAGAGACATTTAAATACGTAAAGGCATCATTGATAGTAAGTTGATAGTTTGGCGTTGATCCCGAATTCATGCTTTGGAGGGAATTATTCAGGATGCTGCTGACATTATCGTTCGTAATTTTCGAGAAAACGTCGGTATTAAGTTCTGTGTATGCTTCTTTACAGGTAACCTCTTTTTTGTTGTTTCTTCCGTTTCCCCAATAATAAATAACGGAGCCTTTAACGTTGTCCTCGCTTCCGTATTTAAGAAGATCCTGCACATTCATTTGGGTGGCGGAAGCTCTATCTTTTTTCGCAATCCTCAGTGCAGGAACTGTGCAGTTTTTAATGTAAGCCCCCAGACTGGCTCGCACATCAACTCCTGTTTCCGTGCTAAGCCCATCAAGCATAAAGCCGGAGCTGGCGTCCTGATCTGCAATAACTAAATACTTAAGCGAACTAAGGTACGGAAGATCAGTAACCCTGTTTGCGGAGCCAAAACCGGTTTCAAACAACACCGTCAGACCGTAACCCACTTTCGAAATCATGGAGCCGGATGCTGCAACTCCCAAAGGAACGTTATCAACGGTGTAAACATCGTTTGTATACACGTCCTCTACAATGACCCTTGAGGGAGATCCGAAGCAAATTCCGAAGAGAATAAATCCTAAAAGCACGTGCTCCCAAGCAATACTTCTTCCGCCTCTTAAAACTGCCTGAAGACAGACGACGATGACTGAAAATAACATTGCGATTGCAACGGCCTTTATAAAATCTCCGGTTCCGGTGAGCATTGCAACGGCATTGAAGACTTCCCGCAAGAATCGCCCGCTTCCGATGCTGTACATTGAAAATTCCAACATAGATGCCTCCTTGCGGGTTAATTCATTCTGATCGGGAATGAGCCTATTGGAGCGTCTGTCTTGGCGGAGTCTCCTTGAGGATCCGGAAGATTATTCTTGAAAGTTTCATAGCGTTTAAGAGCTTCGGAAATCGTTCCGTATTGTTTTCTCAAGTCCTCGACTTCGGCTCTTATGCTTCGTTCATTCTCCTCAATTTGTTTGAGTGCTTCAGATGAATAGGAGGAATCTGTTTGCTGTACTGCTTCGCGGACCGAATTTCCAAGCTGTTTGGTCATGTCATATAAAACTTCTACGGTGATGATCGGAAGAACCTCTTGAATATATAAGGCCGCGATACTTGGATCTAAGGTGGAAAGTTTTTGAATCGGCACTCCAAAAGAGGGGCCGATATGGGCTAAGAGGTTTTGTTCCTGAGCTGTTAATTCCCCGTTCTTAGGGTCGTTAAATTTCACAACGATGCCGCCCGGTACTCCTGTTGTGCGGTAAGTGTTGCCTAAGAGAATGTCTTCAAATCTTTCTTTAAGAGAAATGATGGTGCGTCCGTCTTGCGGGATCATTTCTACACAACCTTTCTCTAGGTCGCCAATTCCGCTTTCATAGGAGGTGCATTTATAAACCGTAAGATTGTTTCCGCCTTCCACAAGAGATTTGAATTTCAAAATCCCCGGTTTGTACTCGACTTCCACATTAGTCTTACCGTCAACTTTATTGCCCTCTTTGACAATAATTGTTCCGAACAAGGACATCATCTCTTCTATGGAATCCTTGTCCCCGCCAGGGAACCATGTGGTGGCATTTTGCTCAACCATAGACCGATAAACAATATTGCCCAGTTTTCTCTTGGTTTCTTCGATAGTGAGTGTGTCTCCTATCGAATCGTCAATGGTTTTTGCAGCGTAGTCGTCACTTGAGGTGCCTTTGGATGTGGCAATTCTCTCGACTCTTGTTTTGAAATTCTGCCAATGCGGTCCTTGTCCGGCCACGCCGTCAACCATAACCATAGCTGCTTCACAAGAATTATTCAGAAGGCGAACCCACTGCTGAATTTCATGTACAAGGTTTTTGATATTCAGACCGATTTGCGCACTAATGGTGTCAATGGCAATCGAAAAAGCGTAGCCCGCAGCATTGGCTGCAATAGCCCGCATGAGCTGGACAAATTGATCTGCATTGATAAAAGAAAAGCTACCGCCGAAAAAGTCGATGCCACCGCATCCTCCTCTCCAATCCGGAGGAGCAATTGATAGGAGGTTGGAACTGACAATACGATTGTGAATGCTTAATCCGCCACCCGTTACGACGCCTCTACGAATGCCTTCGTAAACGCCCGGTTTGCTGGTGTTGGTCATGCTGTTGAAAATTGATTCCATTGTCCCTTGTATTCCGGCATTTGCGGGCTGGATCACACAGGAACACGCCAGGGCTGTGGCTAACACTAAAGATTTGATTCTCATAAGAACAACCTACTTTTTCTTGGAAGTTTCTGCGACAGACTTCATTTCATTGACAGCTTTTTCCGCATTTTTGAGACTCTTTACCGTGCTCATGTCAGTATTTGTAACCTTGGCTCGCATAGTGACCAGCGGCACCAATCTGTCGGGAGGAATGAAACCGTCAGCTTCCTGATAGCTTCTTAATTTCTGTTCGGATAAGGGAGAGGAGGTCTGAAGCGCTTTGGAAAGATCATTCCTCATGCCTTCAACCATAGGACGGGTTTTTTCGAACTGTTCTTCTTTTATCCAACCCTTGCGTTTGGAGACCAAAAGTATTCTTTGCTCGATTTCGTTTAGAGAAAGAATTCCTTGAGATATCGGCTCTGCATCACCTTTTGGCGTTACAAGAACGAGGGCAGGGACCTGGCTTAGGCCCAGCTTTTGCGCGAGTCCCGCATCCGGTTTCCACGGAAAAGGATCTTTGCCGTCTTGGGTCTGGAAGCCGATTCCATCTACGGACACTCCCATAATGGCAATGTCATAGCGTTTGGCAAAGTATCCCAAGATTGGAATTTGGGCTTTGCAGTATGAACAAGTTGATGAGAAGAAGAAAAAGATCCCGACCTTATCACTCAAGGATGCAATAAGTTTTCTGGCTTCTTCCGTTCCTTTTGCATTGAGAGTGTTTGCCGCGACTGTGGAAAAACCACGTCTTGCGCTTTCGTCAATCAAAACATCTCCGACGACTTGCGCCTGTACCGCTTGAGAGAAGTTTTCTGCCTTATCCAACATTATTCTCTGGATTAGAAGAAAGGCCCGGACGTTCTCAGGAGTCGGATTGTCAATTGCTAAGTCCAAGTATCGCGGAATGTTCTTTCGCAGCCAAGCAACTGAGAAAGCCTTTTCGGGATTTTCTGCATTCTTCAGTTGTTCCTGAGGACTGGGAGTTTGTTTTTTAAGTTGTTCAGGCTTTTTCGGCTCTTCCTTTTCGTCCTTATACCAGAACCAACCGTCTTCCGAATTTTCATAAAAAGAAGAGGAGGTGTCAGGACGATCATTAACTGAGGCGGCTGCAAATACGTTTCCTGCGAAAAGTGCAGAAAAACATATAAATGCAACTCTCTTTAAGATGCTTACGTTAGTCACAACTTCTCCATATTAAATTGAGGTTATGTCTCTAAGATAAGCTTTTGAATTTCTTCTCCTGCTGCGAAATTTGACGAAACCTTTGAGTTTCATGTCAGAAAAAAATGTTCTGTAAATGTAATTGGCTCTGTTTTTGTTTTGTGCTAGATTAAGAGGCACGGAACTGGTGTTCCTGAATTTCTTGGTCGTGCAGACCATGTTATCGGCCCTGCTTCAGGCTTTGGTGGCGGATTTGAGAGACAATCTGCGTTATGCGGTAAGGAAGCTGAAACCGTAACTCGCCGGAAAGAGGAATGAGTCGCAAAGGCGACCATTTGGTGATCTTTCATTACGGGGAAGTTGCGTCTGCCGATTTCATATTGAATCAACCTTCGGGTTGATTTTTTGTACCTTCCACTTGTGGCATTTGCCACTTGGCGCGCCGATCGCGTGATTTCGGCCCGAGTCTCCCAGCCAGAGATGCGGTAACGGGAGGTTTATTCCTCCTTTTTTCCGACAAACCCCTTGACCTTGGCAGATCATCGCGTGTGTTGTTGGACTTTTGTCGAAACAATCTTTTGTTTTGATACTCATGGAAATCCGGTCTTCACAGACTGTGCGCTTTTCCGTCTTTTTCAGTTAAAGGGAATCCGGCTTTTATCGCTGTGCGCTTTCCCGTTGTTTTCTTCTACACGGGCATCCGGCTTAACAAGCTGTGCGCGTACCCGTATTTAACCTTGATCTTTGAGATTCTTCCTTCGGAAGTTTTCTTTGATTTTTTTCGATGGGCATCCGCCCTTTTTTAACTTCCTCTGACGGGGCAGAACTCCCCGCAAGGGAAGGTTTTGCGCCTTCAAAGGATTTTTCTACGTTTATGGAGGCGTTAATTATGCTTAACTACAAAAGCTTAAATGCAGTTACTTTGGTCGGTCGTATCGGTAGTTTGGATATGCGTTCTTCCTCTAATGGTAACAAGTTTTTAACTTGTTCCGTCGTAACTGAATCTTCCGTCAAGGAAAACGGTGCCTGGACCCACAAAGCCGTTTGGCACAACGTTACGGTTTTTGGAAATGCTGAAAAAATAATTGAAAAACTCGAAAAGGGTTGCTTGGTTATGATTGTCGGCAGTCTCGATTACCGAAAGACGGAAAAAGGAATGTTCTGCAATATAGTTGCTGATCAATTCCAGATTCTTTCGTCCCCTACAAAAGAAGTTCAACAGCCACAGTCTCGCAGCCAGCCTCAGCGTAAAGCTCCGGCTCCTGCACAGACACGGCCTCAGACTTCTTCTGAAGACGAGGAACTTTTCTAGTTTTTTCTGAAACCCTTGCGGGGCTTGTCTCCGAAGGGGAAAAGCTTCGCTTTTATGGAGTTTTTTCTATGAAAAAATGGATTGTGCCGCTTTTGGTTATATTAACTGCGGCATATTTCTTGATTTCTCTTTTTTTTGCCTATGAACAACATAGGGAATTTATAGAGATTCAACACAAATTCTGCATTGCAGAATTTTCCGAGCATTGCCCAAGTCCTTCCCTGGATTACTGGAAAGGTTTCTTTAACTTTCTATTCGGGAGGTAAAATGCAACTGACATTTTCAAAACAAGACATAAAGGATGCTTTGCAATCTTTTAAAACTTGTTCTGAGATGATAATTGCTGGGTGTGCTGTCGGCATTTTCCTTCAGCAATCTTTGACCATAATCGAGATTTGTAAGCTTTTCGGTATCATGCTTTACATACTTGTTCTTGGTTACGTAATAAGGAGAATCGAATGAGCGTATTGTTCACGGTCGCCACGATTATTTTCGTGCTCGGCATGATTCTTTTTTTTGTTTCTAAGTACCTGCCTGACGAAAAAGATCTGAAAAAGTAGAGTAGGCGTGATTTTGTTTTTAATCGCGTCTTTTCTGCATGAAGGAGGCTGTAATGTGGACATTGTTTTTTTTCAACACATTCTGCTTTGTATTAGGCATGGTACTTTTTTGCATCTCAAAGTATTTGCCCGATGAAAAAGATCGGAAGAAGTAGGTATGGAGTGATTTTTTTAATCGTTTCTAATCTTCTGAAATGAACTGAATGCAGTTCAAAATTTGAAACGAAGCTGTAATGGCTTAGTTTCGCAAATCGTTAACCCTCGCGGGGATAGTTCCCCGTCAGGGTCGCTGTCTCCGTTTTTTCTTATGGAGACAGCAACTATGCTACAAACTAAACTTTATACAGGATCCGATTTTCCGGAATTGTTGGACGAAACTTCGGGGAAATTTATTAAGTTGCCCGAAAAGTTTTCCTTGGAAGGTTTTGAACCTTCTCAGAATCCGATGGTTCCAATGGTTCACAAGGATTACGTCTTCACAAAAAGCCTGTTCCGAGATGTCGCGCTGTTTTTGGCACGTCCTCACGGACACGCTCTTTGGCTGGCTGGTCCGACCGGTTCCGGCAAGACTTCCGTTATTGCGGAACTTGCGGGCCGTTTGAACTATCCTGTGTACTCCATTACCTGCAACAGCAGGATGGAATTTGACGATCTCGTGGGACGACCAATGGTTATCTCAAAACCGGGAGAACAACCCTCTGTGAAATTCATTTACGGCCCTCTGGCCCGTGCTATGAAATCAGGCGGTATTCTGCTGTTAAACGAGGTCGATTTGTGCGATCCGGCTCAACTTTCCGGTCTGAATGATGTTCTTGAAGGGAGACCTTTAACCATTACTCAGAACGGAGGAGAGCAAATCCAACCGCATCCCATGTTTCGTGTCGTAGTTACCGCTAATTCGGCAGGCAACGGAGACGAAACCGGCTCTTACACCGGCGTCCTTTCTCAAAACGTCGCTGCGATGGACCGTTACAGACTGATGCGTGTGGATTATTTGTCCGAAGGAATCGAAACCGTCCTTCTAAAAAAGCTCTTCTCAAACATCTCTTCGCAGATTTTGACCGGGCTTGTAAGATGCGCGAACAAAATTCGCAAGTCTTATATAGAAGGAGAGTTAACGGCTCCTATGAGCACTCGTTGTTTGTGCTTCTGGACAGAACTTATGCAAGATTATGCAGGTTCGCAGAATCCTGTAAAGGATGCTTTAAAACTTTGTTATGCAAATCGCTTAAGTGCTGCGGAACAAACCGCTGTTTTTAGCATTTGCATGAGCATATTAGGCGGGAAGTGGCTTGATTAGTCCAATTCTCTCTTAATTCAAACCCTGCGGGGATAGATTTCCTCGCAGGGGAAATCTGTCTCCGTTTTTTCATTTATGGAGATAGATATGTCTGATTTGGTATCAACAACTACAACTGTTCAAACCCCGGCAGTGCCAAACTTGAATTCCGAAATTGACGGAACACCTTTAAACGGTGCGAAGTTAATGGGTCAGCTTGCTGCAAGATTCGGAGTAGAGCCAGGTAAATTGGCAAAAGCTCTGAAACAAACTTGCTTTAGACAAACTGACGGAGAAATTTCAAGCGAAGAATTGCTTGCGTTGGCAGTCGTTGCAAACGAATATGGTCTCAATCCTTTTTTGAAGGAAATTTACGCTTTCAGAAATAAGAACGGAGCCATTATGCCTCTCGTCAGTATTGACGGTTGGTTAAAAATTATGCACCGCCAGCCTACGTTCAGAGGTTTTGAAACAACCTTTGGTCCCGACGGTTCGATGGTTATGGGCAAGGAAGCTCTTCCTCAATGGTGTGAAGTCGCTATAAAGAAAGAAGGTCTTGATCTTCCCATTAAGCACCGGGAGTATTTGTCTGAAGTGTTCATGGATACAGGTCCGTGGAAAAAACATCCGCGTCGTATGCTTGAGCATAAGACGATGATTCAGGCTATTCGATACGCTTTCGGTGTGTCGGGTATTCCCGATGAGGATGCTGTGCGGGAGATGGATGAGTCATTCCCCGTACAGACAAATCCATTACAGACAAATGAACCGAAGGTTCGAAGAGCGCAAGCTTCTGTTTATCCTGTTCTGAGCAAAGAATTGCTCGAACGCCAGATAACACAAGCCGTCGTTCGCTCTAAAAACGTGCAGGGCTTCGATCCGATGGCTTGGGTCGATGTCCAAATCAACCCTGCGCAAAGAGAAGAGGCCCGTCGTCTACTTCAGTTGAAACTTAACCCTCCTCAAGTCATTGAGGCGGCAGAAAGTTCTCAAGTTATTGAAGTGACGGCACCCTCAGTCGCAACCGCAGAAAATGCTTCAGAAGATGATTTCTACCTGCCCTCGGAAGAAGGTTTGGAAGGAATCTAAGGAGGCAATATGCGCGTGGTCGATCTTGACCAACGCACGGATGAGTGGAAACAGTGGCGCAAACTTGGCGTCACTGCCACCGACAGTCCTGTTCTTTTCGGTCTTGTTCCTGAACAAAACTCCATTGAGCTTTGGGCAGAAAAAACCGGATTAAAGGAGCCGACTGACTTATCCGACATACCGGCGGTGCGTTGGGGTGTGGAGCATGAAGACTATGCCCGTTCCCTTTGGGAACTCAAACATGGTGATATTGCTTCTCCGCTATGCGTGGAATCGGATGCCAACCCTATTTTCAGGGCTTCACTTGACGGTTACACAACCAACGGGGAAGTCTTGGAAATTAAATGTCCGTATCCGGACGGCATCACGATTATGGATGTGAAAATCCGGCGGGAAAACAGCGATGCGTACAAAAGATATTTCATCCAAGTACAACATCAGCTTATGGTTTCAGGTTCACTCTTGGCTCATCTGGTTTTTTTGGACGGAGACGAGTTGATAGAGTTTGAAATCGCCCGAGATGAGAACGTCATCAACGAAATAAAGCAGAAAGGGGAAGAGTTCTTCAAGGCTGTACTTGAAAAGAGACCTCCGAGAGATAAAACCGGCTGGTTGCCAAAATCGGCTGAGGATGAAGCTTTATGGAGGGACGCTGCGGAACGTTATCTTGAAGCAGTTTCTCTTGAAAGAAAGTACAGAAGTCAGAAAGAACAAGCTAAAACGGAACTTCTGGGCATGATCGGCGAGTTTTATTCCTATGCCGACTACGCGGGTGTTTTAATCACTAAAGAACCTTCGAGACCGTCATCTTCGGTATCGTGTTCCAAAGTTTTGAAATACCTGATGCAGAAAGAAATTCCGATAACAGAGGACGTGTTTAAAGCTTGTGTAATGCCGAAATCTGAGTCGAGATGGAACGTAAAACCTTCTCCAACGGAAACGCGGGAGTTGGTGTTTAACGACCGCAAACGACTTAGAGATTCGGATCAAACTCATTTTTCGGAAGATTTAGACGATTTCGAAATCTCCGGAACAGGAGCTTTCTGGTTCTGAAGAAACCGAAATTTCTTCTTTCTTTTTTTCAGTTTTTTATTAACCCTGCGGGGACATCGTTCCTCGCGGGGGATTGGTGTCTCCGTGTTTTTTTTCTTATTAAGGAAATAATCATGGAAAACACAAAACTTACTTCTCTCGACAAACTCCAGAGAATTGCAGTTATCACTCCGCAGTTCAGAATTTGGACTGGCGAAATCGTTCTTAAAGCCACCGATTTTATAATCGGTGAGGGCGGTGAACTTCCTGATTCTGAGTTTGCGTCTTTAGGGCGAAAAGCTCTAATTGATAAGCAACACCTCAATGTGTTTCGCAACCTAAGAGACAACTTCCGCAAGGAATGCGGTTCAATTGGGTTGCCTTTTCTCGGTGGTTTCGCAATAGAGCTTTCAAAGCTCGATGAATTGAAACCCTTGCTGGACGATTATGTCCAACAATTCAAAACAGAGATTGATAATCTTTGTGCGAACGTAGAAAGGTACTTTGAGGACTGGCGCGAGAAGAACCCCAAGTATGCTCAGAATCTTCTGACGGATAAAAAATCTGTTGAAGACGTGAGGAGCAGATTCAAGGCCGGCTATGTGGTGAACAAGGTTACACCTCTCGAAGGTGAAACCGAAAGTCTCGAAAGAGAGGTTGAAGGTCTTTACGGTGTGCTTCTTGAAGGAATTCGAGAAGAAGCCGCGAAATATCTTTCAACTTCCATTACCGGAAGCGAGGAAGTTACTCAAAAGGCTAAAGCAGTCATTTTCAGAATGATGAAAAAACTTCATTCCTTGGAGTTTTTGAATCCTGAAATCCGTTCGCTTCGCAGGATGATTCACAGCGAGGCGAAACTGCTTCCTTCGAAGGGCAAATTAAGAGGTTCCGACTACTGGCGTTTATTTGGTTTGATGACAATTTTGTCATCCCAGAAACTTACAGAAGACATTATCAGCGGAAAATCGAATATAAGTTCTTTAGTTGGTTCTTATATTCCTGAATCCGAACAATCCAATCAACCCGAGCAATCCGCAACACCCGTTCAGGAGACAACGCCTGATACGGATGAAGGTATGCCTCTGTTTGAGGGAGTTGATAATCAATCTTCTCAGGCGGAAGTAACGGAAAAAGGAGAAGTTTCCAATTCTATGGACATTCCTTTGGAATCGGCTGTAGCTGAAGAAACTTCTGAAGTGACGAAACAAGAAGTTAAGTCTGAAGATTCTGTAGCGGATCTTCTTCGTGAAGAAATTGCAAAAAGGGGCGGAGATTCTGATCACTTTGTGGTTGTATCTGCCGAACCTCTGACACTGAAGTCTCCGGAACCGGTTTCTCCGAAACCTGAAAAGGCTAAAGAGGAACCTGCTACTTTTTGGTTCTGATTTTGTTTTTCAACCCTACGGGGCTTCGGCTCCGTAAGGGGTTGAAGTCTCTGGATTTTAGAGACATACAAAATGTTAAACAGACAAATGTTCTATCCGACTATTTTTCGTAAAATATACGGGAAATATTCGGGAGAAATTAATATGCAAAAAAGGATTGAAAGCGCATTACCTGAACATACTTTTCAACTTATGAAAGAGGCATCAGCAATGAGCGGTCAAACTGTGAAGAACTTCATAGCAGCGGCTGTTACTGAAAAAACTCTTTCTGTTCTGGAAAGATTTAAAAATGTATCTTTTAAGGAGATGCCTGTTCCAGTCGAAGTCCAAGAAAAAATTCTCAAAGCAATTATGACTCCTGAATTATTTGAAGAAGCCAATAAAAGGTTGCACGCTGAGAAAAATCCTATAGACATTTCAGGTTGTTTAAGGAGTTTTGATGAAACTTCTTCCATTAAATAGACAACACAATAGAGATCTATTTGATTGCGGGGAAGAGAATCTAAACACATTTTTCAGATGCTATGCGTCTCAATGTGTGAGAAACAGAGATTGTTCTTGCTATGTTTTGACGGACGATCCTCTTGATCAAATTCCATTAGGGTATTTCACCTTATCTTCTTTTTGTATTAGCAGGACATTGCTGTCGGCTATGAAAATAAGAAGCGGTTATACCCATATTCCTGTAACCCTATTAGGGAGACTGGCTGTTGATATAAAAATCCAAGGAAAGCGAGTAGGGCATTACCTACTCAATTCTGCCTTACTTTTGGCTGAAGAATCACCTGTTGCATCGCATGGTGTTTATGTTCAACCTAAAAATAGCAGAGCAGCCGAATTTTATCGTTCTGCTGGTTTCTTAGATTTGGAATCAAATAGCAACAATCCTTCTTACTCAATGTTTTTTGCCTTCAGGCGAAAGACCCTTAATTAAATTTAACCCTGCGGGGACACCTCCCCGCAAGGGACGGCTGTCTCCGCTTTTCTTTTGGAGATGGCAATGGCTAATGCTGCAACTGCTGCGTTTATACGCAGCTTACCAATCACAGCTAAATCTTTGGCTGATAAGTTTGGAGTAAATGTTTGCTTTGAAGGAAACGCAGTACCTCATACTGACGGTTCAACCATAGTTCTACCTATTTTGTCGGAAGAATCGACGTTAGGTGACAAAGAGGTATTTTTGGGGTTTCTCATCCATGAATGCGCTCATGTTCGCCTTACAGACTTTAGGTCTCTTCCGCCGACTGGTCTGGCAAATCTTTTCAGTGCAACGAATATGCTGGAAGATTGCAGGATTGAGGAAATTACTTGTAAGAATTTCTTCGGAGCTATTTACCTCCTTAATAAGGCACATTTGAAAAGTGTGGAAGGTTGGGAATACGAAAGGTTAAACAACGTTACCCTAATGCTGGTTTGGGCAATGATGTTTATTAAAACCAAACTTTCAATTTTCTTTCCCAAGTTCACAAACCTTGAAAGTGTTTTGGGCAATATCCTGGAAACCCGTCTTCCGGGCTTGAAAGCCAGAGCTGAAGCTCTTTTGACGAAAGAGTTCGCTTCGGCTGACACCACACACAAAATTGGTGAACTGGCTCAAAAACTGCTGGACTTGTACGAAACCGACAAAAAAGAAAGAGCAGAGGAGAAGAAATCCGATTCTGCTCGATCTTCTAAGGAGGCAGGTAAGTCTGGGGCGCAAAACTCCGATAAGCCCAAGTCCGGTAAACATAAAATTGAGGTGATCGAAGATACACCGTTGGATATAAGCAGAAAGTTCAAACAACTGGCTGTCCAATCTGCGGAAAAGTTTTCGACCGAACACAAGCGCCCGGCGATTATGCTTGCAAATGAATCCGCTGCACGCATAAAAGACACTCTTAGAAGTTCTAGTCCTGAGTCAACAAATTTGTTTAGACAAAAGGCATTAGGGCTGACGCAAGGGTTACGTCGCGGTTTGGAAAGCTTGATTCAGACTCAAAGTATGCAAAACCTCGGAAACGGTAGAAACGGTAGAAGACTGGATTTTGGCAATTTAAATAAGTTGTCAACTTGGGATATGCGCATTTTTCGGAGTCCAATCCTGCTCAAATCTAAAAGAACGATTGTTCATATTCTTTTGGATCGCTCAGGTTCAATGACGAAAGATGACGCACAAATGGCGAAGATTGCCGCTTATGCTTTGTTGGAGACTCTTGACAGGATTCCCCAAACTAAAGCCCAGCTTTCAGCATTTCCGGCCATTACCAAGGATACCGGCCGTGTTACCGTCGTTCCTTTGGGTGAAAAGCCTCGTACATTTGCTTCTATCATTCAAGGTTTAAGCACATTCGGCTATACCCCTTTCGTCACTGCGATGGAAGAGGTGAGAAGTGTCCTTGCAACACAAGAGGCCGATAAAAAAATTGTACTTGTTATCACAGACGGTATGTTTAGTGAAGCTGATTCTGAAGTTGAAAAGCTAAGAGCAAGTTTCGATAAAGACGGTATAAGAACCGGCGCTATCGGAATAAAAACAGAAGGAAACCTGCTAATGTTTTTTGGTAAAAATTTTGAGTGTGTTGAATCTATCTCGAGATTACCGGGTGCGGTTTTTTCTCTTGCTAAAAAGCTGATGCTTGAGGATTGCGCTGCATAACTGAGGCTGTGCGTTTTAATTTTTGGAGCGTCTGGTTTTCATAACGCTCTCCGTCCTTGATTTCCTAAAACCTCTCAAATTCAAAATTTGTTTTGAGGTTTTATACAAGGGCCCGGGCAACCGGCAGATAAACAAAACCCCCGATTTGCACTCGGGGGCTTCTGGGAGAGACGCTATGGACATCAACATAGTTAACGTCTCCTTGGACTTGATTATATCGCTTAGTGACGGGAAGGAGTTGTTTCTTTTCCTCTTGTTACTGATGATATTTTTGAAGCGTCTGAGGTAACGTAAGTTATGCCCCGCCTAATAAGCGGGGCGCTCCGCCCAACCCTTACGGGGATTTTTCCCCGTAAGGGGAAAGATCTCCGATTTTTTTTGGAGATTCATTATGGGAGTTAGAAGTGACGTTGCATTCGTGATCAGTAAAGAAGATTACGAAACCTTAGAGAAGATATTTAAGAAAGAATTCCCCGAATCCAAGCTTTTGGATTGCTTCGAATTGGCTGAGACGGTCGAGGAGAAGGGAGAAACCTGGTCCGTTTTTGTTTGCCGCGAAATCAAGTGGTACACGGACGACCTGGATATTGCTTTTTTGATGTCTTATCTAAAAGAAAAGAGAAGTCAATTTGCGGAAGCCTGTGAAGCAGGCTATTCGGAAAGCTGGAACTGTACTCCTTTTGAGGATTTGGTCGGCGTACAAAGCCAGCCCCAGCTATTTCTTAACGTTTGAAATCATCAACCCTGCGGGGATTTTTCCTCGCAGGAGGAAAAGTCTCTGCATTTTTAGGAATATTAATCATGAGACTTGTTTCAAAGATTCTTATGAAAATAAGAATCGAAATGTTTGAATGCAAAGGCGGCATAGTGTCTGTACTGCTTTTGTTTACTGCTTTGTTGTTGGGACCTCATCTCCGTTTCGATGAAATTGGTGCTTATCAGGAAACATTAAACCGTTTCCGAACCGCCAATCTCGGTCGTTCGGGCATGAAGATATTTGTGAATCTTGCCTCAAGACATCTACGTCAATCAGCCGGTGAATTCGGCTGGCTAGTGTATATGTGAGGAAGAAGAACTTAACTGACAACTGCATACAAAGGCGGCTAAACCGCTTTTAATTTTTAACCCTTGCGGGGATTTTCCCCGTGAGGGGAGAGTCTCCCCTTTTTTAAGGAGATTCAAAATTATCCATAATTGTCACTTTGAGTTTGACTTTGACAGGACTGTAAAGAGGATGTCGGATATGACAGAAAAAGCTGCCGTTGCGACTTTCCTTATTGCAGCCTTTCAGTCTGAAGGGCAAACAGCATTTTTGGCGGGTTTGTCCGCAGTTATGTTTGCATTGGTATCATTGGTACTAACTAACTTAAGGGTGATTAAATGACGGCCGTATTTTGGTGTTTTGATGCACTATTTCTGGCATTGGCTCTTGGATTCACTCTGTGGTGCTTTACCAAGTCCAAAAAATAGAGATTCATTGTTGTATTAACCGATGCTTTTCGTCATTCCTAGCATTTGAAGAGAAGGAAAGTATCGGAAGTTTCAACTTAGCTAGAGGGGAAACCTTCAAGCTTTTTCTTTTTACCCTTGCGGGGACAATCCCCGCGAGGGGGAAGTCTCCGCATTTTTTTCGGAGATTTATATGAGTAATGCAATTTCTGTTGAGTTGGCCGAATTTCTGGTTTCTGCTGCAGAGGAAAGTTCGGGTGACATCGGCATTGACGCTTCTTATTCCGGCAGATGTATGTACGGTCAGACCTGTTTGGGACTTACTTTCGAGTCTGTCCAAAGTGCGTTCGGCCTGTTTGAATCACTCAGATATTTCGGGTCTGCCAACTTCGTGAATCTAACCCACGAATTGGCGGATTTTCTGGCCGGCTGTCGAAAAGACGGCTACGGATACGGAGTGATTCTGTACAACACTTCAAAATCTTGGCCGGCTGAGGTTCTATTGCCTGAAGACTAGAAACTGTTTTTTATTTTTTAACCCTTGTGGGGATTTTTCCCGCAGGGGAGAAGTCTCCGCATTTTTATGAGGAGACTCAAATGCTAACGTTTTTCAATCGGTCACACTCTGAATCCGTTACTGTCGATTATTGCGACTTTCCCGATGAAGCTTTAAAAGAATCTGTTGAATATTTAAGTTCAAGCGGATTTAAGTTTTATTGCTTGCATCCGGATGTTGCAAATTGGATGGGGGTGGATGTGTCATCCGTCGAAAAGATTCGCAATCGAATCAGACACGCTCGTAAGAACGGTTTGTTTTTGTTCGAAATCAACAGCGGAAGCCATTCAGGTTATTGGTTTCGGTTTCAATCTTTTTCCGGGTTCACTTTTATGGACAAATGGGATTCTTTTAAAGGAAACATTGCATTTGTTTCCCAAAAGGATGCCGCAGCTTTTCTTTGGAAACCGGGAGAGGCTGTAACGGAAGAAGAGGTTCTGAAGAGGCTCAAGATGGAGGCAGACATCATTGAGAAGGCCATCAACGGAGACTTATTTGAAGTCTGCGGGCCTGAATCCGATGATTTTTGCCGCCACGGATGGTTCTTGGATGAAGAAGAGGCCGTAAAGTTTGCATTGGAAGAATACCCGGACTTTAAGTACAAAGACGAGGACTTCCGAACAATCTACGAACTTAAAACAGCCTAACCGATTTTTAAACCCTAACGGGGATACTTTCCCTGTAAGGGTAGAGCATCCCCTTTTTCTTTGGAGATGCTTTTATGAAAAATTCTATTAGAAAGATGTTTTCAGCAAAACAGTGGAGAGCGATACATTCCAATTCCGATTGGGAGGTTGTTTTTTCTCTGGAAAACTCTTCTGTCACGGCAACGTTTGTTCCCCTTTTTTCGTTAACCAGAGATTATTCCCTGGAAATCGAAGATGTTCGCGGCTTTGAGGACCTTTGCAAAAAGGTTCAGGAAAGTTACGAGGGTTTCGATCCGGACTACGAGACTTTTCTCTGGATTGGCCCGAACGGACATGGAAGTAACGGTGCCCCATATCGAATCAGAGACATTTTGGATGAACAAGAGTTAATAGAGTCCAAGTTATCGGATCTATCACGTTCACTCCTTTGTGCCTAGAGACGTGCGGACTCAATCTTTACAAGATTTTCTTGTGATTGAAACCGCGTGGAACGGCTGATTTTTTCGGCCATATTTTCAACCTGCAAGGGTTAAACCCTTGCGGGTTCCCTTGCTTCTTTTTTGGAGGATAACTTATGAGTTATCAGATTCATGTTGTAAAAGAAGCGGCTAAGGGACATTGGCGCGAGATCTTCGGCGCCTTGGCACCTCAGCTAAATGAAGCTGTGGACAGGGCACCAAACCATGTTAGTTGTCCCGTACACGGCGGAACAGACGGATTTCGGCTTTTTCCACACTGGGAGGAAACCGGGGCTGGTATTTGCAATACCTGCGGAGCTTATAACGACGGTTTTGCACTGTTGCAATGGGTTACGGGCTGGTCATTCAATGAGACGGTAAATAAAGTGGGCGCTTTTTTGCGCCTTGATTATTCATCAGCTCAAATAATTTCAACGGAAACTGAAGGTTCCAAGTTTTCCGGGGAAATTCGATTTATCGGAATGACGAAGCTTCGAAACGGAAGGGATTGTTTTCTGATTCGCTTTACCGACGGCTCTGTCCATTGGGGTGCGGATCTGAAACGTGCCTGTGAACTGGCCGGTTTAAAAGTCGGAGACTCCGCCGAATTAACGCTTGTTGCAAAACAAAAGGCGATTAATTCCAAAGGCAAAGAGTTTACAAAAACTCTTTGGTCTGCTCGACGCCTTCCCAGCCCCGAAGAAATTCGGGCTGAAGAAGAGAAGAAAGCGGCAGTCTTGGAAAAAAGGCGTCTTCAAATGAGGGCGCTTTGGAAAAGCTCGGAACCGCTGTCTTTGAGCGGAAATAATCCGGCAGCTCTTTATCTTCGTAACAGAGGAATTAGAGAAGCTGAATTTAATCCGATCAATTTGTCTGATCTTCGGTACGTAGCCCAGATGAGTTACGTCGATGAGGATGGAAAGGTCACCAGTTTCCCGGGCTTTATAGCTCTTGTAAGGGATAAGAACGGTGCGGCAATTACGCTGCATCGAACTTTTCTCACGCAAGAAGGAAAAAAAGCTTCTGTTTCCTGCCCGAAAAAACTGATGCCAATTCCCTTTGACCGAAGCGTCAACGGTTGCGCCATACGTCTTGGAAACGCGCCCTCTGATGTTCTTTGCGTTGCAGAGGGTATCGAAACTGCGCTGTCAGTTGTAACTGCTACCGGCTTTCCCTGCTGGTCGGCAATTAGTGCCCACGGACTGGAAACGATTGAGATCCCCTCAACCGTTAAAACCGTCTGCATATTTGCCGATAAGGATAAGTCCTTTACAGGACAGGAAGCCGCAAACAAACTCAAGCAAAGATTGAAAGCCTCGGGAATCCGGGCTTTCGTGTTTTTGCCTGACGAAAACCTAAAAGAAGACCAACGGGGAGTTGACTGGAACGATCATCTTTTGATGTTCGGACCTGATTCATTTCCGATCTGATCTTTGATTTTTAACCCTGCGGGGCTTTGTCCCGCAGGGGCAAAGTCTCGCTTTTTTATGGAGTTCACCATGGACTACAAAGAAGTGAGAAAGTACGTTGAATTACAGCGAAAGCAACTTGAAGAATTTGCCGCTTTACCGGTGGATTTGGCAGTTGAAGCACTGCATGATCAAAGTCATGAAATGCGTGAGTTGTTTTTTATCGGGATTGACAATCCGCCGGATATTCCGATGGTTGACGACCCCGTTCTAAAGGCTCTGGCAAATCTGATAAACGACAATCTTACCGTTTTGAATGCTTTTCGCAGAGCCAAGACAAATGCTAAGGCGGGTGTATGAGAATACGTTCCGTCCGGCATAAGGGATTAAAGAAGTTCATCCAAACGGGTGACACTTCCGGAATCCGGAGCGCGGACGCGGAAAAACTTGTTCATATTTTGATCGAGTTGATCTGCGTTCCGTTGCCTCTTCTCAAAAGATCTCGTCAGATTCATGAGATTTTAGAAAAGAGGAAACATAAATTGAGCAACAGGAAGTACGCCATTAGCGTGAGTGCTTCCTGGCGCTTGGTTTTTATCCAAGACGGTGAAACGGGAGACATAATCGACCTCGATTATGTCCAGTATCACTGATTACCAACCCCTTGGGGCATTGACCCCAAGGGGAAGGTGCCCCTTTTTAACAGGAGCACCTGAAATGGTATTTTTGGTGTTGTTGAGCTACAGCCTCCCGAACGGGACTGTTCAAACCAGTGATTCTGGTTTTATAGTTCGAGAAAAAAACATTCCGACGGCAGCGCTTACAGATCTCCGCACGCATCGAAATCAAGTTTTTGACTTCATGCGACAAAAAGGAGATTTCTTTGATGGAAACAGTTGTTATTTGACGACTGAATTTAATATCAAGAAGGTCGAGCACTTTCTTGATAAACAGAAAAAGAAATTCATAGATCTGTTATTCGAGGCATCAAGTTTTTTGTCACTGACGGAAGAGCAAAACCTTGCTGAGCATCTCGTCAAACACTGCAAATTCAGAAGATGGACGACCACTTTTAGCAGTAGGGATGCTCTAAGCGTGATAAAAGATCTTAACGCGATAAGAGCCTCGGAAGTTTTGGAATATCTAAGTGAAGGGCGGTTTAACCTTGTTTACCCAAAGGTTCGTACTATTTGTACGAGCCTCGGACGTTGGAGTTATGAGTACCCCGAACTTACGACTTTACGGAATGAGGTAACGCCTTTGGCTTCCGTTGTTCAATCAACGGATGATTGGGATGCGCAACAAATTTCGTTGCGTGATTTTGTCATCGATACCATGACTCGCTTGAGTATGTGGAGCGATGATAAGGAGAGGTTGGAAATGGTTTCTTCGGCAAGTTACAAGCCGGAAGGCTATCTCCTCTAATTCCTGTAGTGAAAAAGAAAAGGCTGTTTCAAAACTCGATTATTCCGAGTTTTGTTTCAGCCTTTTTCTTTTATTATTTTTGCTATTTGATGAACCGTATTAACAAAGTCAAATAATTGAGCATCATCAAATGCGGCAAATACCTCTTTTGATTTGTCTGAAATAATATACATATCATCCGGAGTCTTTTCGATCCAGCCCAGATCAAGAAGCTTCGCAATTTTTCTGCGAACAGTTTCACGCGGAATTCCCGTAACCTTCTCTATTGAGAGAGCATTGCAAGGGAGATATTGTCGTTGGGGTGCGTTAGGCCGGTTGTAGTCATTTCTTTCAGGACGAATCAGATCCGTATTTCGAGTAGCTATTTCACCCAATACCAAACAGAGTACCATATCTCCTTCATATGCCTGATATACGGCACGCAAGCGGGATGTCATATATCTCAGCATGACAACGGAAAGAAATTCCCGATTTAAATGAAAAGCCTCGGGAGAAATCCCTTCAGGGACACGAGAAACACGCGGAAATTCTGTTGGAAAGAATGCCCGATCACGGGGAGTTTTCTTTGTTTTGAGCATTGAGGAACCTCGGTAATATAACCAATTTGCCAAGGGGTGAGGCGATCTAAAGTCTCAGGGAACTTTGTTCCGCACTGTCCGGTTGCGGGGAGGTTTTAGCGAATAAATCAGCGAAGGAGGAAGCTTTTATCTTCATAGTCTTACCTTTCATTAGTGTGCCAATAATATCACATTACCCACCTTTTGTGCAGAGATTCCTTAAGTTTGTGAAGGCGAGGAAAAGTCACAGGATTGAAAGTCATCTTGCAAGAAAGTAAAATGAAAAAGCCTGTCGGTATATGGACAGGGCAATCATTCTCAAGGAGTAAATATGAAAAAGAAACTAGTTTTCTTGACTCTAAGTACCCTGGTAATTTCTTTCATAGATGCTACACAGGGGGGCGATAGCGGGAGATAATACTTCATACGGAGATAGTTCAGTAGCTAACGCCATGTATTCATCTTCGTTTGGCTACAACGCAAAAGCCGAAAGCACGTATTCAACTGCTTTAGGTACGGAAACTCATTCTACGGGGTACGGTTCTACCTCGGTTGGCAATACCTCCTGGACAACGGGAGATTACTCAGTAGCAATTGGTTCTTACCTCAATTCCGATAATAATGGTATCAACGGTATTCCAAACGGAAACCAAAGTGTAGCAGTTGGATTTCGCTCTCAATCTGCCGGTCAATCCAGCGTCGTACTTGGCGGCCATTCTTCAGCTTCCGGCAATTACAGTGCTGTACTTGGATACGGCTCTGCTGCATCAGGCGAAGGAGCTATTGCACAGGGCTGGTCTGCAACAGCTAGCGGCTTCCGATCAATTGCACACGGTGTTGGTGCCGAGGCGTCAGGAGACCATGCAGTAGCGATCAGCTCATTCGCAACCGCAGCAGGTAATAGAAGTTTAGCTATCGGTGCAAGTTCAGCAGCAAATGCAGACAACAGTATCGCTTTGGGTTCTCATTCTGAAACTTCTCGCGGAGCAGGCTCTCAAGGCTATGTGCCTGAAGGAACATCTATCACAGAAGAGCAAAAACAGAGTTCTACTTGGAAATCTACCTACGGGGAAGTCTCTGTCGGCAACGGCGACGGAACACGGCAAATTACTAATGTTGCAGCGGGTACCGAAGACACGGACGCAGTTAATATCGCACAGCTCAAACTTGTCAATGAAAAAATTCAGAATTCTGTCAGTGCAGATATGTCTCAATTGAATCAAAATATGGCTCAACAATTTGATTCAATGAACAAAAAAGTAGACTCAATGAACAGATCTCTACTTAGTAAAATCGACACTGTAGAAAAAGAAGCACAGGCCGGTATTGCTATGGCAATTGCCACGGCTGGTTTGCCTCAAGCATACTTACCCGGAAAAAGCATGATGGCTATGTCAGGTGGTGTTTATCGAGGCCAGAGCGGTTATGCTCTTGGTGTTTCTCATATTACAGATAACGGCAAATGGGTAATGAAAGCCACAGGCAGTGCCAACTCCCAGGGCCATTTCGGTGGTTCTGTTGGCGTGGGATATCAGTGGTAACACTCTAGTATTTTGTAACAACTATCAAACTCGGGAAAAACAAAAAAGTCCGGCGAAGCTAACTGCCGGACTTTCACGTCAGACTTACCTCCAAAGGAGGGTAAGAAAACTCTTCCCTTATCACAACGCACACCTGGTGCCCCTCTCCCCAGGAAAATCTTTTTCCGGTACCTTAACTTCAATAGAGCCATTCTTGTCGGATGATCTTGATTAATTGGTCAGTACTGTTTAAGCCGAGTTTTTGGTAGATCCTCCATCGGTACCCTTGGATGGTACGATCACTAAGTACCGCTTCAGCTTTTAAGGCTGCGTAAGAGAGGGACTGCTGAATTCAATCGGCAGCCTCTTTCGGTGTGTACCGATGTTCTCGTCAAAACTTAACACACTGCCATTTCAACGAATTTTCTTTTTTCCTGAGAGAAAACCAGAGCAACTCGAATCAGTTCTCCTGTTTCAACCTGCTTCCCATATTCGTTTTGGCATACCTGCTCTACAGCTTCCTGCAACAGTGACTTAGAGGATTGTCCTTTTCTGCACACTTTAAACTCCATTACCCAATAGCGGTTCCCGGCTCTTACCTCCAGGTCACTTCTGCCCATGTGGTTATGTTGTTCAACTATCGGAGTTAACCCTGCTCCCGAGAAAAATACCTGAATGAACGCTCTCACGGAGGATTCATCCTTAACCGGGTAATGCTGATAGTCAATTGAACTGAAAAGACGATTCAAAATGTGTAACGCAGATTCTGCATTTTCTGCGGCAAGGCGATAAGCGATATTGTCAGCCCCTACCTGCTCAACGGTGCGTCCTGCCAATAAACACTCTGTGTAAAGGTGTGCCATTGAAGATCTGACTTCCTCATTGGGATACCCCAAGTAGGCGGTTGTGCCGACAACTTTCTTCAATGTCAAATATCCTGCTTGTGTCAAAAGCCCAAGATCCGATAGAGTTTTAGCGTCTGCTGAACTGCTCAGTGTACTAAGAGCGATGCTCTGCTGTTTGTTGTATTCCTCCGGGTTTCTGAGAGCGTGAGATTTTAGGTATTGCAGCAGAGCTGAAGGTCTGCCTCCGCTTTCAAACCAGTAATTTTGAAAGCCTTTTCTTGGTCGGCTCAATAAATTCAGTACCGACCAAGGGGCATAAACATGGCTTGAGGTTTCTTCATCAAAACAGAAACCGTCGTAGTTTTTTCTCAATTCTGTGAGCAACTCGTCATATGAGAGTCCTAATACTTCTTGCGCCCTTTCTAAATAGCTTCCGAAATATTGTTGTATCTCTTCTTCGGTGTATCCCAGTAACGTTCCAAAGTCAGCATCCAGCGAAATATCCGTCAAAGTATTCAGCTCAGAAAAAATGCTGGTCTTGTTGAACTTGGTGATGCCGGTCATGAAGAAAAAACGGATCACTCCATCGTTGGATTTAACCGCAGCATACAAAGTTGCCAACAAACGCCTAACTTCTTCAAATAAGTTCGGATTACTTAAACAAGTTGTCAGGGGAGCGTCGTATTCGTCAATCAGTAAAACAACTGAATTTTTCTGTTGGACTGCCAACCAATTTGTAAAAGCCCGAAGACCTTCTGTTGTCTGTATAGGACTGACAAAACAGTTCCTTTGCATGAAATCCATTAAATATCGGTCAAGAACTATTCGGAACTGCTCCAATGTAGAAAAATCCTTTAAGTTGGAAAAATCCAATCTAACGACTTGGTAAGTTCCTTTATCCTTCCAGAGTTTTCCGATAACCAATCCTTCGAAATCCCTGAGACCGTACTTGAAGAGAGATTCAAACGTAGAAATCAAAAGGGATTTTCCAAAACGCCTTGGACGGGATAGAAAAAACTTCTGACGATTTGAGGCAATTTCATAAACCAACGCCGTTTTGTCAACGTATATCTGTCCGCTGTTGCGCAAAGCCGAAAAATCAGATGTACCCAGAGGAAGCGGTTGAAGTTCTCTCATAAAAAATCTCCTTCGACTCAATTGTAATCAATCAGGTTTAACCACTCCCTGGTTTTGTTGCAACAGCACGAATCGAATGTTTCTCCACGAGTTTAACTGTAAATTCTCAAATTTTCTGCTCAATTGCCGGAGTCTTCTGTCCGGGAGGGTGAGGCGAAGTCACTTTTTTTGTACCGTCAGAAAAAGAGTTGCTTTTAAGATAATTACAACAAGAGACGCCTTTCTCGCTCATTACATTAAAGAGGCAGGACTTGAACGTCCGATGCTTAATTCATCCTCTATCACTACAGGAGAAAAATATGCCTGAAGAAAAAGGCGCTCGTACGAGTAACGGCCAACGACGGACAGCAAACCGGAACCGCGCACAAGGTATTACCGTACCTATGGGGTCGGTAATTCTCGAAAAATTTACGCTTCAAACTCGAACCGGTGTCCGAATTTGGAATGTTTGTTCACATCTGTCTTCAGATTTGCGCTTGCTCCAAGACAGGCTGGCAGGAAATATGTCTGCTAAAGAATTTCAATCGGTTGAAGATGTTGTCAATAAAGATTTGAGTGACCTCAAGAATCGAGCTCAAGAACAGCTCGCAACCATCAACGACCAGATTAAAAATTTAGAGTTGCCGAAGGTGGAGTTCGCAAAGCAGGATGTCGAAGTGAATCGTACCTGTCCGTCTTTTAAGACTCTTATCGAGGCTGTACTGCTGGTCGATAGGATTTGCATGAAGGTAGAAGCTCTTTGGCTCGCCGGATCATTAAGTTCTGTCAAACGCGCTGAAGCTATAGCCAACTGGGAAAAAAGTTTTCGTGCGATGGCGTCGAATATTTCCCGCATTATCGCAAAAACTCGTCGTGAAGTTGGAGAAGAGCGTGATGAACGAATGAAAAAACGAGAGGAACAAGAACGGTTGAAACAAGAACGACGGGCCCAGAGACGTGCCGAAGAAGAGAAATCTGCCGAGGCTGATGAAACATCGGAGGTTTCGGAACAAGCAAAAGAAGTACAGGAAGAGCCGATATCTGAAATATTACAGGAAAAAGAGAAAGAAGCTTTGAGCAATTCACCGCAGGAACCGATTTCTGAAGATAAGTCGGTTGCACAAAAAGGATCGGACTCGGAAGCAAAAGCCGGTGAGCATCCTGAGCCTGTTCTATCCGCTTCTTAAGGTTAATTGATGGCCATCACTCAGACTCCTTTGTCCGTTTGGCAGAACGCCTTTGAATACGACCCCTCTCTCATTGATTCAGAGGCGGTTAAGAAGTTTTTTAATCGGCGGAATCTTGATTTTTGTGTAGGGGATCCGATATTGGATAACTTCAGGTATCGGATGGAAAAGGACGACACTCAACTTCTTTTCGCTGTAAAAGACAATTCCAATCGACTGACAGGGGTGCTGAGTGCAACCATCAATTCAAAGGGTGTGTACACAGGAAAGGCTGCGAACGGCTGGACTTTTCTTCATACGAAGACGGCTAATGGTTTTTCGGGATTCGTAAAGTTCAACTCTTCGTCAAAAGTTGTTTGTCTTTCAGTGAGGCTTGAATCTGCTTTGATAATTGCAAGCGTTTTCAGGTCCGTATCAACCAGAGCGCTTCTTACTTCTGAGAATCTGGGCCGATATTATCCTGAGCAAGGTGTTAAGTGCGTTTTGGTTTTCCCCGAGAACGAAAAAGAAACAGAGATCGCACTGAATTTGAAGGAAAAGTTGGAGTCCGGATCACAGATTTCTTTCCCTACAGTAATTTTGCCTTTGCCTAAAGGTTTTAAAAATTGGCTTTCGGTCTATCTAGGATCGGCCGGTTCCTCAGCTTTTCCCACGATTCAAATACTAAATTGAAGAGCTTCGACATGGAAAACGTAGCGCTACGCCTGGATCTCGGTTTTTTGAGTTTGATGAGTGACTCCCCCGTAAAAATTTTCGGGAATGAAATAGCACGGGAGATTCACGACATGAACTGCGAGTTGGTAGAGACAGCGCTGAGACTGCAAAAGAAAATTGCGGAAGACAGCAAATTCAAACTTACTCGTGCAGACCGAGAAAAACTGTTGAGCACTAATACCGGGAAAGGTATTTACGCCCGATACTGCTTTGCTGAAGGACAAATATCGCAAGCAAAAAGAGTATTCGAAAAACTTGCGGAAGATTCTCAGAACATTCATAAAAAAGGACTTTATTTATATGAATGCTGGGTTGTTGCTTACACTAAGTCTGCAATAGACCGTTTGGCTAAAAATAGCGAAAAAAGTCCGGAAAATCCTGAGAGTCCAAAAACTAGGAGAACTTTGGCTCGAAATTTTGCCGAAACCTCACGAATCGGTAGGGAGATGCTGAATTGCTTTCAGTTGGACAAACTGTGTTATCCGCATATCGGAGCACATATTCTTTATTGTTATTTGGAGGGCGGTCACCCTCAAAGACAAGCTTCTTTTATGAAGGTGAATAGGGAGGATTTGTCTAAACCCGACTGGATTATCCGAGCTTTGGAGGCATCGTGTGAATTTAATAAAGAATCCGTCGAGAACAATCCGCGAAGTTTCGATCTGGGAAACTTTAGAACCAGAATAAGGCGAAACAGCAAAGACTCTCTGTACCCTTCATTTGAAATATTTCCTGTTCCGGAAAAACATAGGATTCAGTATCTCGTCCTTGATCTTTTGAACGAATATTATTCTGGTCAATTGAGGGAAAGATCCGCAAACGCGTTTGGAGGCTTTACCGGGGAAGAAGCACTGAGGCTCATTAGGGTTTACGGAAGAATGGTGGGAAAACCGGGTATATCTGAAGAGGAGTGCATGAGCGAAATTCGCGCTATTGGGAATCCGGATGAAGATCGCTATAAATCCTTAAAATTGATTCTCGATTGCTTTAGAGGAGACTAAGTTGTCCGGCTTCCCGCTTGAATTGCTGTTGGTGATTTTTCGAGCGTTAGATGAAAAATTTTCCAACAGTTCCTTCTTGTATTGTCTTCTTCTTTTGAAATTCCAACCGGACGACAAAGGTATTGTTGTCATCAGAGAGCGTGATGTCAGGAACTTGGAAGGCTATCAAGGGAGTTTCTCGTCTTTGAAGCAAGTCCTCCTTTTTTTAGAAAAACCCCTCATTCTTACTCGTGGAGTTCACTTTCAAAGTATTACCGGATTGAATAGAAGTAAACGAGGTCAAGTCTCTTTTAAATTTACTACCCAGTCCTCTGCTCTTTTTAACGAGTGTCGCCAACTACTCTATTTTTGGAAATGGTTTCATCTTTTCGGGGTAAGGAGTGCAAACGCGAAATTTTTTCTATCAAATTTCCTGTACATGGTTGGCGTCAATAACGTAATGGCCCTGTTTGATGCTAGGAATTTTCAAATACTTGAGGCATATTTCGACCGTCCGGAAGTGGAAATTTCCTTCACAAGCGATATTCTGGAAGACTTGTTTTATCAAAACGTTAGAGGCCGCTCATTAAGCACGATCAAGGATGAAATATTCAGACCGATTGAAGAGGAATTTTCTCTTTCTGATATCCCTTTGAGTCCTTGTTCTGTTATTCGTGAGAAAAAGCTCTATTTAAGGTTAAAGTTTGATCCGATCAAAGCAAAGAATTTCAATTAAAAAAATGTATCGAAATTCATTCGAACTGCGATAAAAACAACAATATCAAGAAAAACAAAAAAAGGTAAGTGAAATTACCGAGACAAAAATTAATCGCATTTTTAACCCAACAGGACATAGTTTTGGTGAAAAATAGGATGTTTGGGTCAAAAAGTTGTAAGTAGGGGGAAATTGATATTTAACCCTATATTTTTACGGATATTTTTTTCTCTGTGGGCATATACTCAGTCTTGCGAAGTTTTGTAAAGAAAGAGTTACGAATTGAATCGTTAGATTCGGTCCTAGGAGAAAAAAAATGAGAAAAACGCTGATTTTGACGTTTATCCTTCTGTCAAACTCATGCTTTGCCTCTAATTTTCTCGCCGGAAGCATTTACGAAAGAATTGCCAATGAAGTAGGACTGGATCCTCTTTTACTTTATTCGGTCTCAATCAGTGAAAGCGGTTTTGCACCCGCCCATAAAAAAGTAAAGCAACCTTGGCCGTGGGCCGTCTGTTCATCTCAAGGATCTTTTTTTGCTGCGTCGAAGAAAGATGCGGAAATTGAAGTTGCCAGATTAAAAAAGATGGGAATTAAATCAGTTGATGTCGGGCTGATGCAGGTTAATTTACTTTGGCACTCTAACAAGATTGACCATAAGGAAATGTTTGACCCGGAAATCAACTTGAGAACGGGTGCAAAAATCTTAAAAAAAGCACTTGATTCAGCATCAGGCGACTTAGTAACAGGCATAGGGAGATACCACAATTGGTCCGATTCAGGCCGTCAGGCGCGATATGCCTTGAAAGTTCTAAAAACATACAAACAACTCTCCCGGCAGAAGTAGGGTAACAAAATGGATCTTCAAAAACTAAGACAAGCTAGGAAAAAGATACGGACACAAGTCGAAAGTCTCAATCACGATTTTTTCGACGTATGTCGGAATGAGAAGATTCGGAAGGACGAGGGGCCCGAAGAATCAATTTGGATTGATCACCGTTTCATTACAGAGGGTGATTATAAGTATTTTTCAGAAGAACTAACGGAACAGGGGTTTAAGGATCTGATTCGCTACGCAGATCCGTATAAAACATGGTTCGTTCCTGCTCCTATTGATCGGCATAGTTTCAATAACGGTGTGCGGGAATTTAGAACTTTCAAACCCAAAGTCACCATAAAACCGAGCCTGGAATACAGGTATTGGTCTGCCGTTTTGGAAAGTATTTCCACCTGCCCAGAGTTTGTCCCTTCAATATTTGGTTTGGAAAATTGGATGGTTCAAGACATTCTCTGTGGCTCTTACAGCATCGAAGAAGTCTGGTATTCGCTCAAATGCTACATGAATTTCTCTACCTATCTGTTCAGGCTTAGGAACGTAAATAATCGAGCGAACGTCGCCGGTTGTCTTGATGTTTTGAAGATTTATTTCCGGCTTTGCAGCTCTTACTTTGATCCAAAACACGTTTTCGCAACCTCTCAGGGATAGTTAAATTGGCCAATACAGCAGTTAGAAATACGAGTGTTGAAAGGGTAGATTCTCTTGAGTCTATGGCAGAGGCGCTTCAACTTTTTTCCTTGGGCTATGACAACGAGATCATTAAAAACGCCGTTCCTGATATTTCTGTCAAATTTCTTCGAGATAATTGTCAAACATCAAAATATCGGTTGGCAAGAGAAAAGCCGAAAGGGTTGTTTTCCCACGAAACCGTCTATCGCGATAAAAGACGTTTTATTTTTGCGACAGTTCTTAAATACTTTGAGTCGTCAGAAATGGTCACGGGACTTCTTGATAAATTGCCCGAAAAAATGAATAACCGACCGGTGTTCAAATTAAAAATTGACCTTAGCAATAGCCCGAACGCCGACGAGAAGACTCTGGGAACAACAATTCAAATAGATCTTTTATCTCTTGCTTTCGCCCGCCAAATGGTCTTGGACGGCTTCGTCGAGTCAGAGAAATTCAAGGACTCGATCCCGAATTTAAGGGAGATTTTTTACACCCTATTGGGAGTTTTAAAGGGAGATATCTTTATTGAAGAATGTCAGTGCGGGAAAGAAATTCTTGTGCAGAACGCCTATACCAGAGGAAAAGACGGTAATTTCATCCGTAATTTTTATGTTTGCCCTTGGTGTGATAACAAGCGGGATAACCGGATTGTTTCGGATTACAGAGAAAAACTTGAACGATGTTTAACTTTTCACGAAAATTGGGTGGGAGAAAGGGCTTATGAATGAGATTAAAGATGCTCTGGCGCAAACAAGTTTTAGTTTGAAGCAACTAGAAGAGTCCTTAAGAGAGTTAAACGAACTGGACGTGTACGGTGAGCGATATCCCGATGACACCTCGAAAGGAGCAGACCGAGGAGCCGTGGATAAAATCGACTTGTGGTTCGAAAGTAACAGTAAAGAAGCACAGTTGGCAATTTTTGCTGCGGTGAGAGGACTTTTGCGTTGTTATCAGCGATTGCTTTTTCTAAATGCACTTCGTATGGTGGTGGCCTTCCGCTCTTATAAACGAGATATAAGCGAACGAAATAAAGAACTTTCAGTCAAGGACAGAAGAGATGCGCTGCCTTTTCTTGTATTTGTTCAGATGAGAGAGGTTGGAATCTCTATTCCATGGAAAAGAATTAGACCTAAATGGAAAAAGGGCGGAGTAAGCAACCTGACTGAAAGCGAGTATCTCACAATAGAGCCGGGAACCTTTAAGCAAAAAGCTAATGACTTCACCGGTTCAGGTGAGCACAAGAAGTTTCTTCAAAATATCTACGATGCACATTTTGCAGGTTGCAGACGGGCTTCTGCTTTCTTGGTAGAAACGTCCCAGAAAATTTCAATTCTTGAAAAGAAAATTAAAGGCAATTAAGTCATAGTTTGGTTTTGAATAATCAGCGGAGTCTTGGGTGGCTCCGCTTTTTGTTTGGTTCTTATCTAAAGTTCGGAGGCCATCAATATCTGATAATGTAAACCGCGGATGGTCAGTTTACATTGTGCTTTGTTTAACAATGTAAACCGAGGGATATCAGATTACTTTATTGAATGAAAAACAATGTAATCCGAAGGGGTTCCGGTTTACATTGTCGGAACGAAAATACAATGTAATCCGGAGGGTGGCTGGATTACCATAATGAATGTATCCTGAGGCCCCATTTTCGGAGGGAGCTTTTTCACGTTCAACAGACCCGAAAAACTTGAATGTCTTTCCAAAGTCACAAAAAGTCTTCGATAAACTTTTGAGGTTTTGGGAAGCTACACCCTTCGGCCTTTTGGTTCCAGGGATGCTCTTTTAGGAAGTCCCGATAATGCAGACAAATCGCTCCACAATCGAAAAGAAAAACAAACTTGAGAGAGAATAGGTTCAAAAATAAAAATCCCGCCAAAGCGATTTTTAGAGCCTTGACGGGGAAATGCAGCAAGTCGGGAGAACAATCAATAGGAAGACTAAATTTTTACCTTTAATTGACTTGGGCTTACTTCGACCTGTGTGTAATCGTCCAGGACGCAGATCAGCTGGTTGGCAGCTTGATCGAAGGCCAGAATGGTGCGGACACCGCATAACTTTTTAGGAGGTTTCGTTTCTTGTTTTTCGGGTTTTGAGGTACTCTCGCCACGAGGTAAACGGGTCTCAGCGGTTTCGTTCCCTTCATCATTCACTGAAGGATCATCGTAATCATCTCTTTCGTTGATCTCGGAATAACCTTGTCTTTCTTCGCCGTCCTCGCGGAAACCTTCACTTTCTTCAGGATCACCGGAATTTTCCTGTTCTACGGCAACGGTCTTTTCTCCGGAAATTGTCTGGGAGGCTTTCCAAGGATTTTGAACTGATTTTGTTTCTTGAGTATCAGCCGCACTCGTTTCCTTGGGCGCTGTGGGATCATTTTCTTTCACAACGGACGAAGACTCTTCCTTGCTTGTGTCAGACGTGCGATCAGGATCGACGGATTTTTCTGCGGTGAAGTCGGGAGATTCAATTTCTTTGATCTTTGCCCTAAGTGCATTCATTTGGGTTTCGGAGAAAACGCCTTCTTCGACACACTCGATACAGAAGTTTTTAACTTCATCAGGATACTTTTTAGCCAAATTCCTGAGCAAATACAAATTTTGGTAACTCGTGGTCATCGACATCAGAGGTTCCAAAAAAGCGGGGCAATCATAATCAGCCAGCGCATACAGCTTGGTCATCTTGGCTGATGTAACTCCTCCTAAAGCTTTTGCTATTTCCTTGCGTTTGATGCCGTTTCTTTCCAGATAGCGGATGGTAGAAACGAGTTCGGATACCGTAAGTCCGGATCGAACTTCGTTATCAACTATTTGCAGCAGTTTCTTATGATTTTCTTCGACAGGCTTTGCTCTTACATAGCACTCGACCATAGTATTTTGGAAGTCTTCGCCATAAATGAGTTTCAAAGCGCGATATCTTCTTTCACCGTTGACGAGAGTGTATTTATGAGAATGAGGATCTTCCTCCATAACCGTAAGAGGCTCTTGGAGACCTACAGCTTTGATCGACTCAGCCAAAGCTTTTAATTCTTCCTCGTCAAAATGCTTTCTCACCTGAGGTTTTACTTCGATCAGACCCAGGCTTAGTCTCAGAATCTGACCTTCCGTCCTGAGGGAATCGTCTTTTGCTATGAAGCCAAACAAGTCTTTCATGCTAGAGGCCATTTATTTCTCCTCTTTTGTAATTTCCGGAAGACCTAACCGGGATTCTCCGAGACGATCCATGATGGAGTCGAAAAATTCAGTTAATTCCCGGCTGGCTTTCTTATTCAAGAACCCGAAGACGGGTTTTTTGAGTTGTCCGGCTCTCAAAGTGGTAAGCCGATTGTGAATGCAGGTTGGAAATACATCCTCTCCAAGCCAATCCTTGACGTTTTCGAAGAGTTTTTCGTCAAGCGGCGAATTGCGGGGCAAATTGTTCACGACGTATCCCAAGAGCTTCAGTTTCGGCGTTGACGAGCGAATTGCGTCAACTGCTGCGCGGATGCTTCGGATGGACTCTTGAAAGTTTCCGCCGAGAACTACAGGAACGATGAGTCTGTCTGATGCCAAAAGAGGTCCTGCTACGGCTGTTCCCAAAGAAGGAGGGCAGTCGAAAATAACGTAGTCGTATTCATTTTCAACTTTGCTGACGTTAGAGGCGACATTCAAAGAAGCCTCCATTGACTCGAAACTGCATCTGACGAGATCAACGTCCGCAACTTCGCTCGGGATAATGTCAATGCCGGCCTCAGTTTTGTACGGGATGACAGAACCGCATTTATCGGAAAAGAGTTCCGCCGCCTTTGTGCAATGGATACCCAGGGTTGCGAAGGTTTGACCTTCAATCCCGGTTGATTCGGGAATTAAGGTCGAGCTTGCGTTTCCCTGACAATCAGCGTCAATCAAAAGTACCTTTTTTCCGTGCAAGGCAAGCCACCTTGCGAACTGCACCGAAAGGGTTGTTTTACCTACGCCTCCTTTCAGGTTGCAGAAAGCGATTTTCCAAACTTTGTTTTGCATGAAAGTCCTCCGTTGTTCTTTCCGAAATACTTAACCCTTTAAAAGCAAAAAGGGTTGAAGTCCTGTTTTTGTATCGTTGCACTACGTTTTAGCACGACTTGAAAAAGCGGATTGTCTCCAAAATTTGCTGCTGGAGTAAAAATTGAGCGGGGAAGTGGGCAGCAATGCTTTCCCGTTTGATTCTTTGAACGGCACGAACCTATCGGTTGTTTCTACGGTATATCCACGGAGCGGTCGGATCAGGATCAATCCAAAGTCCTGCATCGCGATTTCTGGCTGAAACTTCGGCTGCAACGTAGCGGGCTTTATCGGCCAAAGAGAGGTTTTTAAGATAATTGCGGTAAACCCATGCAGACCCGGACTTGACTTGTTCAAGGTTGAGATCGACACCTCCGGAGATGACTTTACCGACAATGCGGCCATAGTTGTCTCTTCTGTCATATTCCACAATGACGCAAGAGCCGTATTTTTCTAGGAGATCAATGAGGTTTTTACGGGACTCACGTCCGTAGGTTTGGCTCGACTCCGGAGCATCAATGCCCTCGAAGCGAATCCGTTCTCTTTTTCCGTTATCGAGTTCAACAGTTACTGTGTCGCCGTCAGCCACGCGCACTACACATCCTTCGAGAGTAGCGGAAAAAGAGAGGTTACAAGTAAGCGCCAGTGCAAGCGCAACGAAGATCCTTGGGTTCATGTTGTTCACCTACTTTTGCTGTATGGGAATTTCTACCTAGAAAAGTTGTAGTTGTTGATAGCGTTCGATTCGTGGTTCGTCCTCTTCGATTGCAGATTTCATTGCTTCGGCAATCCGCTTTATAACCGGCACAGTGACGCTGTTCCCAGCCTGTTTGTACAAGTATGAGTTAGCGAGGTTGGGCAGTTTATAGTTTTTGGGATAGCCCATGAAATTGAAACATTCTCTTGGAGTGAGTTTTTGAATGCTGAATTTCATCCTATTAGGCCAACCTTGTTGTTATTCGTCGTCTTTTTTTAGAATGGCTTCAACAGACTTCTTTGGTTTTGTCAGAACTAAATGCTTGCCGTCTTCGGAGAGCTTTACGTTGTTTTGAAAGCCCGGAAAGTATGGCAACGCCTTGTGAAAGCAATTAACAAGTTCCTCTTTGAACTCAGAAATAGATTTTTCCTCACATCCGAAAACTTCTTGGAGCAGGACCAAAGGAAACGAATTTTCTGTTTTTTCCTTCTTTTGGAGCGAGGACCACTCGCGAGAGAGCCAAATATACAGATCCATTGCCAAAGGGGATTCCGAGAGGCTTAGGTACGTCTGAAAATTAAAGACAACCTGTTTTGCATTATTAACAAATTCGAAGAAAAGAGGATGTATCTGCAATTCCTTTCTCCATTTTGTGCTTTTGAGGTCTTGGTAATTTCTCCAACTCGGATCCCTGGCTCCAATAATCAGTAAGCGAGAGTCAGTTCCTACAACACTAGTCCCGCCCCATACGACTTCAATATCAATCAACGTGTGGAAAAATAAATTCCGTATTTGGCGATCAAACTCTCGGTCTGTCATTTCACTTCCGAGAATATTCTTAAATCTTCCCCTACTGTTTCCCAAGAAAGCAAGCGCAGAGGGAGTGTTGATAATGTAGGCAAGTAAAAGTCTAGGCAAGGTGCCGTAAGGAACTCCGTAAGGCGAAGAAATACGCAGCGTGTGAAGAGGTCTGTCTGCGACCCAAATATTGCTTTCAATTTGAGTGTGTGGGAAAAGAGAGCCTACGAAAATCTCCGGAAGATAGAAAATATCAGGTTTTTCTTGTTTCTCGTTGACCCTAAATTCGTGCTCTTCTGCTACTTGAGCCATTTCCGCCTCTTGTAGACAATTTTCACAAGGTCGCCCAGTCAAAGCGTAAATGACATTTGATTTGAAAGTTTTCTCTTTCATATCTCATTTCAAAAATTTAAGAGGTTTGTTTTTTACCAACAAGGATCTTCCGTCATTAGAGAAAGAGAGCAGATCGGAAAGCCCTGGAACAATTGCACAAACCAACTGCAAACTTTTTCTTAAGCGATCTTTGAATTTATAGAGTGGGGCCGGAGAATAAGGATCGAATTGATCGTGAAGTTGCTGAATTGTGATTGTCGCCATCGGCGCTGAGTTCATGTTTAATAAGTTAACCCTGTAAGGGAGCCAGAGCAAAAGGTCAAAAGCCAAAGTATTTTTCGTTTTTGCAAGCAGCGTAAAAAGTCGAAAATCAAAAGGCATTTTCGATTGAACTTGGATGTACTCGTAAAACCTCGGAGAAAGCGAAATTGTTCTTGTCCAATAGAGTGGTTTTTGCTCACCTACGCGCCATACATCCAGATTTTCAATAAAGACGAAATTTTCGCGTTCAGCTACGCATACTCCTGTTGCGGCATTAAGGTTGAATGTTTGTTTTTCATTTTTTGATTGTGTAAGGGTGATGCCTGTCTGCATCATTTGCATTAGAGTCAAGTGAACTTCTGTCGCTATACGTCCGTTGTAGCCAAGCCCGAGAGAAGTTAAATATTCTTTGACGGTCGATCCCAGGTTTATGACTCTTGATTTTTGTATGACGGATCTTCTGAAAAGATCAAGGAGAATCAACCTTGGATAACTTCCGGTTGGAAGGCCCAACTTACCTCCCCATAACTCATAAGTGAAACCTTGCCGATGAACGAGATAAAAGGAATCTTTTTGAGTTACGTGAGGGAAGTAGATTTGAGCGAAAAAAGGGTTCATAAAACTAATACCTTTTGATTCGTATTGCTCGGCATAAGAAGAGGGCAAGCAAAGATTATGGATTAGTGCCTCATGTCGCGGTGTGGGCTTCAATGTCCCCAACTCGCTCCTCTTTGTCTTTTTCTTTCCCCTTTCCTTTTCCATCATTCCGGCAACAAGCTATTCCATTCGTGATCAAAAACGAGTCTTGCACAAGAAAAAATTTGCTTTGTCATGAATAGAGACTAGTTTTGAAGTTTTCGCCACTCTCCAAAATTTAGGTCGAAAGAGTAAGGGAACCTCTGCACAAAAGGTGGGTGATGTGATATAATTAGCACACTCCTGAAAAGTGTGATTATGAAGATTAAAGCTCCTTCATTTGCTGATTTATTCGCAGAAACCTCCCCGCAGCTGGGCGGTGCCAGAAGAACTAAGTTCCTTGAGACTTTGGACCGTATCATTCCTTGGCAGGATTTGAAAGCGTTGATCGGACCTTACTACAGTGAAGGTAAACGCGGTGCTCAGCCTTATCCGCTGGAACTCATGATCCGCATTCATTTTCTTCAACTGGTTTATAACCTTTCTGATCCCATGTGTGAGGAGACGCTGCACGACTCGTTCGCATGCCGCCGCTTTGTCGGTCTGACGATGGATTCGAAATGTCCCGATGAGACTACGATTTTGCGCTTCCGTCATCTCCTTGAGAAAAACGGCTTGGACAAACAAGTCTTTGATTTGTTCAAGCAGCAGCTTACCAACAGAGGCCTGCTCTTCAGTAAGGGCACGATTGTTGACGGCTCTTTTATTGAAGCGCCGAGTTCGACGAAAAACGCCGACAAAAAGCGGGATCCTGAGATGCACTCGGCGAAAAAAGGCAATAATTGGCACTTCGGAATGAAGATGCACATTGGCGTGGACAAAGCCACAGGAATCATCCACACGGTGATAACGACTCCGGCTAATGTTCACGATGTGACAAAAGCCGATGAATTGCGCCGCCCCGATGACTGGGAAGTAATTGGTGATTCCGGATATCTCGGTATGGAAAAGCGCGATGGTGCAGATCCTGAACGAGTAACTTATACGGCCGCGAAACGTTACAGCCAGAGAAAGAAGCTATCGGCAGAGAGAATTGCCGACGAAAAGCTGCTGAGTTCGATTAGATGCAAGGTCGAACACGCCTTTCATCGAATTAAGGTTCAGTTCGGATATAAGAAAGTCAGATACAGAGGGCTGGACAAAAATACGGCGCGCTTAACAATGCTGGCCTCGATTGCCAACATGTTCATCGGAAATTGCTTCGAAAATCGAACCAAGGTTAGCTTCGCCTAGGATAATTGTATCTATGAGGGAGGAAACTGATTGATTAGGCTCTGATCAATTCCTCCCCGATGGAAAATTCCCGTCAGATTCTTCGAAAATAAAGCCTCCGAAGGGCGATTGGGAAAAATTACGTATTTTGCAGAGCTTCCTTAGAAGAATGTCCTCGGACCATTAAGTCCCAGGCTTCATCGATGATGACAAGTTTGGGCTGGGAACGCTCGCCTCTTCGCATCTCAACGTCTATGAGATACATCAAGAGCATTAGTACAACGGCTTGAAGAGACTTCTTGGTGTTGAGCTGTTCCAGCTCAAGCACAATGAAGTGATTGTCAAAGTCGATATTGGCTTCTCCTTCAAAGAAGGAGGCATAAGCTCCGCCTTGTGCATAGGGCATGAGCTTGACGCCGAGGTCCACAAGACGTGGATCGTCCAACGTCTTTTGTTCTTCTGTGGTTAAAGAAGCGTAATAGGCTTCCCAATCAGGATCATTAAGACGAGGATGAGCACCACCTAATCGTCCGTTATGAAGCAGGGATCGAGTGAGGTCGGTAATCGTCGGAACTTTGTTCAGCGCTTTGGCTTCATACCAAATATGACGGATATGGATCTGAAGATGCGAGAGCATTAAGTCATCGAGCTGCTCATTGGAAGAAGCCATCTGAGCAATCAAAGGAAGGACTAAGTCCATATCGGCCTCGATGTTCTTTGTGACCGACAGAGGATTAAGACAATCGATCTTGCCGCCCGCACGGGGTGTGTCCGAGAGTTCAATCCATTGGCCGTTGACGCAGTGGCAGAGTTTTTCGTAGCTTCGGCCAATATCAATGACCCAAACGCGGCCGTTGGAGCAAAGCGTTCCGAGGGCCAGAGAGTTCAGCATGACGGACTTGCCGGATCCGGAAGATCCGGTCACGATGCCGTTGTAGTTGCCGTGGGGATTGGCGAAAGGATCAATGTGCGTGATCTGACCTCTGCGCGAGAACAACGAAAGAATCGGTGTCGGCAGAACGTGTCCGGCTCGAGTACCGGAACCTTTCCAGTCGCCGAGCAACGGCATTGTATTGGCGGCATTGGCGCTTGTTTTCGTGGAAGAACGTTTGGCGAGTTTTACGTCATGGGCGAGCAGAGGGCCTCCCGTCATCGGCAAAGAAGCCATTAAGCCTTGAAGATGCATTAAGTGATCCTGCATGAGCTCAATCGACATCTTCTTGAATATTCCGATCGCGGTTTGAACTTCATGCGTGACGTTCTCTGTAGTCGGGAAGATCATGACTTGGTGAGAAAGCTGAACTAAACCTTCTCCGTGCTCGAAAGACTGAACAGCAGCTCGCCAGTCTCTGGCTTCCTCTTGAAGCGTCGGAATGAAGCGGGCAATTTCTGTCGCCGACATTTGTTCTGCTCGGGCGCTTTTAAGCTGAGCGTAGCTTTTGCCTTTCTCATAAGAAGTTTTAGAGAGATACGTCGTAATGAGGAAGGGAGTTGAGAAGCCTAAAGAACCTTCCACATCTCCTGCAGCGCGGGCCATCTTGTCCAATGAGAAGCTTTGCGGATAGCCGTGCGGTGAAAGGCTCACTGCTTTGATGATTAAAGGATGATGAGCAGAGCGGAAGATAATCCCATCTTCTTCTACCGAAATGGTGGTGTCGTGAGAGACCATTTGGGCTCGAGGTTCTCGGGCAGTATCGACTTCGGAAAACGACCATGCACCGTTCACAAAAAGCTGAGGATTAAGAATAAGGGATAAGGTATGCACCAAAATCCGCTCATCCCAAACAAAGGGCGCGAAATGCCATTGGTTCAAGGTCGACACCATAACTTTGCGAACTAAGAGCGCATTGTCTCGAGCTTCTGACGCAAAAGGATCTTTAGTAGGGATGACAACGGAAATCCAGCAGCGAAGGTTTCTTCCGAGAATCGGGAGCGCCGGATGAGGCGCCTGAGTGGCAGAGCGAGAGAGAAACTTTGCCTTGGCTTGTGTCATAGCAGACAGCAAGTCCTTTTGCTCGGCGCGTGCCGGCGTGTCTTCCGGTGTCGGACGAAGGGTTTGGCTTCGGACAAGTTCGACAAGAGGTTCGATAAACGGAGATCCGAAAAGACTCACCTGAACCCCGGTTCCGTCCGGAAGGATTGATCCGATCATGTGCTCAAGGCTTTTTGCCATATTTAAGGACGTTCCCGTTTGGGGTGTCACTTCAATGACAAAACCCAATCCTTCAAACGATCCGTCGGGTGCGGCAATGACACAGAGCTTGTCGCTTTCTTCAAACTGGGCGTAGGGCAGTTCGTCGGCGAAGCGGTCAATGCGTAAAGGCGCTTTGCGGCGTGTCGGAGTAGCACCTGGGTGCGCCTTAAAGTTCGGTTTTAAGTCTTGAAAGGCAAACAGAGAGGCCGCAGAAGACAGGAAGTTTTTGAGCTTCATGGGAAAGAAAAGGACGATTAAAAGAAGGAGGATTTAGGGTTTGCCGGTAAAGCCGAAAGCGGGAAGCTGCTTGAGCTTTTCTTTTTTGGCTTCGTTGGGATCCTGAGGCTGGTCGGAAGACAACGGATAAACGGGTTTAGACAAGCGGGAAGACGAGACAAGTTCATTGACACTGTCGGTTGTCCAGCCGCCGTTCTCTAAACGGACATAGAGATACCGCTGGTCATGCAGGTCGCCCAACTTATCGTGGAAGGGTGCGAGCCAAACGCGAAGAACAGTTTCAGGCTTCCTCCAGGGGCGCGCCGGAACAATCGTGACAAAGTCGGAGGTCCGTTCAACGGCGCCCGTTTGCACTTGCTCAACAGAAACTTCTGTCGAGACGGTCGTTACTTTCTCTTTGCCCTTAGTTTGATTTGGTTCAAAAAACGGCTGGACAAAGTCTTCTTCCTCAGAAGCGGCTAATAGGACAGGCGTTGTCGGATTGTTTTCTTCATAGACTTGAGAGATGTTTCTGCAGGACGGACCGCCGGATAGATCGGCACAGGCAAAATCAGTATTCGCATTAGAAAACCCCGTCAAGGATCCGCATCCGGAAAGCATCAAGGTTGCAGAAACTGCAGAGACGATTAAAGAGAGTCGTTTCATTTAGTTTCCCTGCAAAGGAGCGTTGATAAACGCCTCAAGTTTGTCGAGCGGAAGGGCGCCGGCCGTACGGTCTCCAGCTTCATTGATCAGTGTTGGGGTTCCGCCGATACCGTGCTGTTTGGCTAGAGTAAGAACATCGTTTACAGGAGAAGGACAAACCGGATTGTCGGCAATCGCCTTGAGCACTGGTTTGCCCTTTAAGGCAGAGGCAAGCGCTTTAGAAGGATCTTTAGCGCACCAGACCGCATCAGACTTTACGCGAGCTTCCGGATGGATGGACTCCAGTGGAAAGAGGAACGTATAGACCGTCACGTCTTTGAGGGATTCAAGTGTGGTTCCGAGTTTGCGAGAGAACGGACAGTCCACATCGGTAAAGACAGCAAGCTTTCTTTTACCGTTGCCGTAAACAGTCTTTACCGCTTTATCCAGCGGTAAAGAATCAAAAGCGATTCTTCTCAGATCTTTAAGACGTTTATCGGTTAAGTCTTCTCCTCGATCCATATCTAAGAGACGACCGGAAAACACAAACCTTGCAGTTTTATCAAAGTAGATGACTTCTTTGCCGACGGTCGCTTCGAAAATTCCTGCCAGCGGAGTCAGACGATACGCAAGAACTTTAGTCTTGGGATAACGAGTCTTGAAGTTATCCGCTGCGATCTTCAATTCATCGGCTTGTCCGGCGATTAAAGGAACAGATGGCGCATTAGATTCTTTAGAGGCCGGAGTTTCAGAGGCGGCTGCCTTCTGCGGTGCCGAAGTTTTAACGGCAGAAACTTTCTGAGCCCTAAAGTCAGGATTGACACACGCACCGGAAGCAAAACTCGGAAGCGGTGCGGCAAGACCCACTGAGATAAGTACGGTTAAGAGGGAGGATGGTTTAAACATGGCAGTAAATTAAGGTTTGGTATTTCGTTCAATCGATATTCCGTTCGAGATCACAATCTCGACATTGCGTCCGGAATCCACTTCAAGGACAGGGAACATGTCGCTGGCAAGCTTTAGGTAGTAGTCGGTGATGCGATCCATGGCGTGTGTGGCGCCTTCTCCGAATCCCGCTTTCCAGGGATTGGTAACGGTGGTGGAGACGGTTCCGGTAATGGAAGTCGTTTGATTCTCTGACGCGAGAGACACGGCTTTGCCCAGCCCGGCCAAAGTTCCGGTAAACAGAGCATTCGCAATGGCTTGTCCGCTCTTGGTAACCAGGCGAGCTCGAAGACCGGTTTTACCGTCTTCGCCGGAGACATAGCCCTGGATCTTCTTATCGACGGCTCCGCCGTTTTCATCAATACAAGACAAGCGGTCAAGACGAATCAATACACGTTCGCTGGCTAACTCACCGGTGGCATTGGCAGTCACAAAGCAGCGTTTAATGCCGGAGCGGTAAAGGTTAGGCATGACGGCAGAATCGGTTAGCTCTAAGAGCACCGGAACCGGATTGCCGGAGCCTTGTCCTCGGGTCGGCGCAGTCGCGCCGTTCAAGAGACGAGCTTTAGCAAAGGTGCCGCTCGGCAGATAAGACAACGTCTCAGGTTTTGCTCTAGTTGGCAGTGTTCCGAGAACATTAGAAGAAGTAGGAGCAGAACCAAAGTTGTTAATCACCAGGCGCGGCGCCGGGGATGACACCGGGGCATCCGGCTGTTGACGAGAATATCTGCCCTGGTTCTGGTTTCCGCTTGTAAAGCCAGTCTTTTGGCTGATCGGCTGCTTGCCGAGAATCTCGGAGGGCGGCCAGCCGCCTTCCGACGGCGCCGCGTCCGACTGACGATTAGTCCGAGGAGCATTCTTTTCTAAGAGCGCAATGCGGTCTTCCAAGCGCTTCTTAGCGCTTTGGAGTTTAGCTTCACGCTGCTTTGCTTCCTTGGATTCTCTTTCTAAGTTCAGCAGACGATCGTTATAAATCGCCTGATGCTGTTCATAGTCCGCTTTGGAAGGAACCATTGAGATTTGTGTGGTACTCGTCGTCTGAGGGACAGAAGGCGGCTTCTTATCGTCAGAGTAGTAAGAAGAAAGCATGGCGCCGATAAAAAGTGCACCTAAGATAATTAGCGTCCACGTGATTTGTTTCTTTCTTCGCTCACTTTCGAAATAACTCTTGACGCTCATCTTGCAGACCTCACTAACCAAAGATCGGCAGATGCTCCCGGTGCAAGATCGGATGCTTCCGTAGCAACGGCCAAGACACCGTTTCTCCAAAACTCCGGTTCACGAACCGTCTGTTTGTGTTTTGTACGATTCAGGATGCGATAGCGTTCAAGTCTCAGCCCTAAAGCATTCCAAGCTCTGACAGGCTGAGCATGGAGATAGACGCTGGCAAGCGTGCCTCCGAGCGCTTCGCCCTCGGAGCCCCGCAATTGCGGGATAAGTTTTAGCGCAGTCTGGATTCGCTCTTCATAGGGAAGACCGGAAAGTTCAGACGGCACGGACGGACCATCAAAAGAAGAGAAGGTTCCGGATTCTTTCAGCGTGACGGTTTGAGCAGTCAAACGTTCTTTTGGCGAGAGCGTAATGCTGTGTGTTTGTCCGGATTCGGTCACCACAAACATTCCGGTCGTTTCTTTGGTCAGCGGAACCACATACAAAGAACCGGTGGTCGGATCCTTGTCAGCTTGGATCAGATTGTTGTCGTAAACCGCTCGGACAATCTTGCTGTTTAACACGACAACACGGTTAGGCTGTTTATAAGCGACCGCAGCATGTACAGAGGACTGGGCTTCAGACGAAGCCGATTCTTTGAGCATCTCTTTAGCATTAAGAGAAGAGCTAAAGAAAACCGCAGACTGGCAAAGAAATACGCTGAGAATGAGAAGACGATTAGGAAGGATCATTAGATTTCTCCGGTGGGCTTCATCGGTTCAAACGGTCGTCTGCAGTCGGCTTCCTGCATGGTTTCTAACCAAAGACGAGAGTTTCTGTAGGTGAACTTCACGATCCAGCACTTCTTCTGCATGGAAGTGAGTTTGTCTCCGATGAACTGGCGAACGTTGCCGCGAACAGAAACCTGCATGGTGGAGGCTCTTGTCTCCACTGCCTCAGGCAGCATATGAACCGAAGCGTTGGCGCTTTTCATGCGGCGTCCTTGAGCGGTTAAGAAGACTTCTGTGGCACCGCGTTGCTCAGGTGAGACGTACTGAAGCAGCTTTCTTTGGTTGTGCTCAAAGGTCTCTGGAGAATTATTAAGAGCAAGCTGCAGCGCAAAAAGTCCCATCTGCTCTAAGTACTCCGGAGAGACGCCGTCGGCATCCAGCCAGAAAGACTTCGTGATTTCTGCCGGCAGCACAACTACACGGTCTTTTTTATCAAGGACGATTAAGCCGATGGCGAGAATGACATTGACAATGAGAGAGGCGGCAAAGGCATAGATAAAGAAAGAGCGCAACGCAAGACGAGCAGAAATCTCAGTCGTATATTCTTTAACGTTCATATTCGGTTATCCGACAAAAAAGCGGCGGCTCGATGGCGGAGTGCGCTTAAAGGTTCTAAAAGGAAACTGCCAGTAGAGGTAATGAAGTCCGTATCCGGGATGACGCTTCTGTTTGAGACGGCTGTACGCCCAGATTGCGGCATAAGAGGCAATCGCACCCATCAGAAGAGAATTAACAATGATGCCGAAGGCAAGCCCCGCAATGCCGGACGCCACCAAATCAAAGTCCCAAAGCAGAAACTTTGCCGGGGCGTCCAATCGGCGAGGAACGTATTCGTGAGGATTAAAGGATTCCATGATTGATTCCTGGAAGAATCGGAAGCCCGAAAGAGCTTCGGGCAACCGAACTCAAAAGAGTTAGATCAGGGCCGTGAAGATTTGTTCAATGATCTGCGGGCCGATGAACAAAGCCATGGAAGCGGCAACGCAGCCCACGGCACCCATGATGGATCCGCGGATGACGCCGACGCCTAAACCGACAAGCAGGAACATTAAGGCGATGGATTTACCGAGTGTGCCGGTACTCCAGGCCTTTAACATGGTGTAGAGATCTGCAAAGTGCTCCTGTCCTCCAGTCGAAGTTCCGGCCCAAGCAGCGTCCGGACAGACGGCGCTCAGAACAAAAACAGAGACGGAAAGCAGAGCAGGAACAAAAGCAAAAGTTCTGTTTGCGGCGATAGATAAAGTCATTAAAAACTCCTAAAAGTTAAGTTAAAGAGAAGACAAAGGCCGATTAAGGACAAAAAATCCCTCCGCAGCCGCGGCCTTTGTCAAAAAGCGACGCGGAAGGCGTTACAAAAAACGGTTGGTAAAAAGAGAATTAAGACGTGACGTCTCTGAGTTTTTGACGTTTAGCGTCAGACATTCCTATGTATGCTCGATAGACTTTCCAGGCATACTTTTGTCGGGCATCGATACAGTCCTGACCTTTAAGTCGAGTGCAGGCAGCGTTGTAGGCGCCGACGGCATCCCAAGGATGCGCGGCGCGCGTAAAGTTGTCGGCCAAGATCTCTGCACCGACTTGAACGTTAAAGCAGGCATCGTTCAGCAGTTCTGACTTAGAAGTCTTAAAACGCCTCAGCCAGCCGGAATTGATCTGCATTAGTCCGTAGTCTTCGCTCGAAGCATTACGACCGACGGCAGACGGATTGCCGGAAGATTCCACAAACGCAATGGCGCGAAGCAAATCTGCATCCAGTCCTTTCTCTCTGGCAATTCGGTCAAAGCAGTCTTCCGCTGCAGATACAGAAGTTCCGACAAGCGAAAGAAGCATTAAAAGGAGAAGACGTTTCATAAGTTATCCGAATCGATGGAAGTTAGAGACGATTAAATGGATGGACATGAGGAAAGCCACGTAAAAGAGCGCAGCAACCCATGCCGGTATAAACCAAGGCATCAGCATTACGGCAAAGGCACAGATCAGAAGCACGGTCGGAGACGACAAGGCGACTTGGTAGAGCGTCGGATGGTGCACCGCAAAACTCTCGTACTTCAGGCGTCTCACAACCCAAGCATCAATGACCACGGCAATGAGGATCGGAGATAAGAACGCAAACCAGCCGATCGCCAAGATTCCTCGAACGCACGACATCTCCAGCATCGCTCGCATCGAGACAAAGTACGGCGAAGACCAAAGACGCGTAAAGAATTCTTTTGTCGGCGCATCCTTATGCCCGTCAACATCAGTAGACGGAAGGTAAGTGTCTCCGAGCAGAGCATTAAAGGCACCGGTGACTTTAGAACTGACGCCGTCAACGACCGGCGTCAGAGACTCAAACATCGAACCGATCTTTTGACTTGTGTCTTTCAGGTGGAGCTCCGACAAGTTCTCAAAAGACGAGGCATCATTTAATCCCGGCCACCAGATGACGGAACTTAAGACAAGGATCATTAAGAGGATTAAGAGTCGGGACAGCATCTTAGTTTTCCTCGTCGTCAATGATCACGGGCACACGGCCTTTCATCAGATGTCCGCCGCCCAAAGAAGCAAAGAACTGAGCGTTCGGGAGCTTGCCGAGATATTCCGACGGAATAATCTCTTCGCGCACGGCCATGCGTTTGTGTGAAGCACCGCCTTTAAAGGAAGGCATGCCGAGATGCGTATCTGCATGAGTCGACAACGTGGTGTCGACATTGTGGATATACGTCTTGCCGAAGGTTTCGGTGACAAAGTCCTGAGTTTCTCGATCTTTACAGCGCAGAGCAATTAAGTTGTTGCAGTTGCCGAGAACCATGCGTGCCGCATGGACGGATCCCAAACGATGTGCTAAGTCAGGTACCGTCTGAATCGCAATCGTGGTGTACACGCCGCCCTCGGCGCCTTTATTGAGCAGTTCAATTAAGGGCTGATTGATCACATTTGAGGCTTCGTCGACATAGAGCGAAATACGAACGTCGTTTAAGCCGAGGTTGTACCGTTTACCGGCATAAGCCGTTAAGTCGGATAAGAGCATGGAACCGACGGCAGAGGCAATCATGCTGTCCGACAAAGAGTCAAGGTTGACATAAAGGACGCCTTTACATTTAACGAGAGATTCCATATCCCAGATGGGACGCTTATCGGAAGCGTCAGACGGATCAGGAGATAAAGATTCTTCCAGAGGGCCGCTAGTCAACATTGCAAAGATCGGCATAAGTGTTGCGGTAATTTTGGAATAGTGCTCTTTAGAGTGATGGAAGATCTTTAAGCATTCGCCGACGACCATCGTGTGAAGATAGGTTGGCAGTACGTTTTCGTACCAAGCCACCAGAACATTAAGTTCGTGGATCGCGTCGGTGCAGTTTTCTCTTCTTGCAGGCAGGAAGGATTCCGCTTGTTCTCTCCAATCCGATTGAGCATGCTGCTTTACTGCTTGGAGGATTAAGGCTCGGAGAAGATCTTCAATGCCTTTGTTGATGTTCTGAGACAAGGTCTTCAAAGAAGGCTTTTCTCCGAGTTCAATCATGGCGTCTGCAAAGGTCTTGATACAAGACCAGGCAAACTGTTTGAAGACGTTGTCTTCTCCGGGAATGACTGACATCACGCGAGTGGCGATCTGGGCGCCGGTGCTAAAAACGGCAGTTACATCAAAACGAATGCCATCCGTCTTCGAGCGATTCCCGGGATGGAAACGCAGCGGTTTGCCGCGTCCGGCTTTCTCGCAGGCACGGCAAAACGCTTTGTACATGCGGTCGGAACCTTTAGGGTCAATGAAGATGACCGCGTCGCCTCTCAGAATGGCCTGCGTCATGATGAAGTTCAGCATCACGCCTTTACCGGCCTGGGTCGTTCCGACAATGAGCAGCCCGCCCTCAAAGTTTTTGAGGGATCGGCGCAGCGTCTTCTCGGAAGCATCCAGCCCGTGAAGATACGGCATGCCGATTTCTTCGGGCAGCTGAGTCTTCTTGTGACGATTAAAGAGACGATGCATAAAAGACGGGAGCATTAAGGTTGAGATATTGAGACGGGACAAGTCATGGAGCTTTTGCGTATGTTTCGGCAGCCACGTAAATCCGTATCCGATACAGACGGATTTATTGTCAAAGTCTTCTAACGCTCTGGAAAACTTCATGAGTTCCATCCGTCTGCCGGAAAGCAGACTTCTGGCTCTCAGAATGTAAAGGCCGTTAGATAAGCGGTAGGCGCCCATCCCAAGCGTTAAAGACAGCAAGGCGAAACTGAGATTTAAGGGAAGGATGTTTTGAAAACCCAGAAATGTCAGATAGACCGACGAGGCGAACCACGGGAACACCGCAGCCAGCTCATGGGATCGTCTGTACGGATGGCTTCGGCGCCTCCGGATAGCAGTATCTTCTCGGATGGTGAACATTAGGAAAAGGATTAAAAGTATGGTTAAAGATTTCGAGCGGGATGTATTTGTCTCGCTTGGAGCGGTAATAGACTTCATGATTGAGATCAAGACAAGGTTTAAGCGGGCGAACTTTAGAAAACTTTTCCCCGCGGCTTAAGGCCTTGTTCCGATAACGTCTCAGACACTGGTTGAAGTACTCGGCCTTTAAGGGAAGGAGCTTTCTGGCTTTTTCTCGCCACTCATACCATTTCTGATAAGTAATGATTTCGTGTGCGGTGTAAGTCTGGCTCATCTTCTTTAAGACTTCTCGCTCCCTTGAGCGCTGATCGGATTTGCTGAGCTTTAAGACGATCTTTCGGGTGTACTTGTACGGCTCACGAGTCTGCATACGTTTAAGGCGATCTCTTTTGGCTTTAGCCGCCATAAGCTCCATGTATTCGTCCACGTAGAAATGACGATGGCAGAGCTGGATCTTTCTGTTTTCTTTCTGCGCAGCGGTCACTGATCGTGAAGATTTAATCCTCTTTGACTTGTACTCCTTGGCCATTTCTTCCCAAGTAGGCTTTTCTTTTGGTTTAACTGTGTATTCGTATTCCGGTCTGAGATAACGGTTAGGGAGATACCAGATTTTCCTGCCGTAGGGATCTTTACGATTTTGAGGATGTTTATGGTCGCGAGAGATAACCTTTAATTTATCAATCGTCAGGATGACATCTGGATTGTCCATGAAGAGGGCTCTCATGGCTGCACGGGACAGCATCATTTTGTCCCAGTCCGGCAATTCGTCGAATTTCTTCCTGGTTTCCGTACGGCTCAAGATGACTTTGTCTCGAGAAGGTAAATGAAGTGTGGCCATAGTAAAAAGCTTCAATAGGTATTCGTTAGGTACAAAACTCCCCCGATCGGCCGTAAAAACGGTCGATTTGGAATGTTTTGAGAATTAAGAGAAGGACGGCTAGGCGGTTAAAGCGGCTTGAATAGCTTTAGCCGAAGACTTTCCTGAGGAAGGCGTCTTTGCAGGAGCTTTAAGTACCGGCTTGGCTTCTGCTTTGGCTTGAGTCGCAGCTTTAGCTGTTTTTTCTGCCGGTTTGACTGAATCTTTTGGCTGAGCAGCGGACTTAGTTGTCTTTGCAGTCTTGTTAACCTTGGCAGCCTGGACAACAGAAACTTCCTTAGACTTAGCGGCTTCGTTGGATGCCTGAGAATTAGCAGACTGAAGAGCTTTTGGCTTTCGACCGCGTTTAGCCTTCGGGGGATTCTGGTCAGAAGGTGCTGCGTTTGATTTCGACTGACCGGACGCTTCTGTATTTGCTTTAGGTTTTGCAGCAGAGGCAGGTTTTACTTCGCTTGAGGCCTTTTGGCTTGCGGCTTGTTTGGTATTAGTAGCGGCGACAGCGTTCTCAGGAGCATTAGCGGTTTGCGTATCTGCTTTCTTTTTGCGGCCGCGTTTAGCATTAGGCTTTTCTGCATCGGTCGAAGAGGACGTTTCGGATGCAGGGTCGACAGACGGATTCTTAGAATCAGAAGGTTTGTCTGACTTGCTTTGAGCATTAGATGAGGAGGACGGCTGGGTTTTCTGATCAACGAATTGAGCAGAAGTCTTAGCTGTCGCATTTTCTTTGGCATTAGCCTTGGCCTTAGCTTCTTGAGAAGTCTTGTTGTCCGGCAAGTTGACGGATTTATCCTTATTCTTCAAAGAAGCCAGTCTCTTGATTTCGGCATCCATTTCCATGTCGGCAAGTTTTTCCGGATGGATAGAAGCTTTTTCTACAGACTCATTAAGTCTTTGGACTAACTTCTGCTGAAGCTCGGGATTGGCGACTTCTCTGCTTATCTTCGTAGATTCTTCTGTCGTTGCTTGATCAACTTGCTCGGCGGGAACGGGAGTTGTGTTTTCAGAAGCCCCGGTTTTACTTTCCTCGGAAGGTTTATCTGCAGCAGTGTCAACGGCTGCGGTATCGGTCTGTGTGCCTTGGACCGTCGGAGTTTGCACTTCGGAGACAGGAGCCTCATTGGCCGGACTGATGATTACAGAAGAGTTTTCTTCATTGGCGCCGGCCTTCTTAGCATCACAAGTAATCTGTTTAACTTGAGGTTTCTTTTGAGCATTAGAAGGAGAAGATTCTTCGGAATCGATTCTTACCAAACGGTAGCCGCGTTTAGCCAGCCAACTATGCACGGAAAAGCATTCCCCGACACCCTTGAAAAATCTGCTTGTGTCGTGACAAAGAGCATTAAAGACGAGTTTGCACGAGGCTTTAATGGCGTGCGAGGTGTGAATCGTCGGAACAGAAGGTTCTTCGGATTTTTGGACGACGATTAAGTTTGTGTTAGACATTTCTTTTGCAGGCTCTTCAGTTTTAGTAGTTTCGGCAGACGCTTCTTCAGAGGCTGCTTTGGCAGCAGCTTCCTTGGACTTCGCCTTTTTGTTTTTGGCTTGTTTCTTCTTTACGTTGAATTCGCAGTCAAATTTTTCTTTCGCTTCTTCGAATGCTCTCAAAGCATGTTCTAAATCGGCTTTACGCTGAGCGAGAATTGCCGGAGGGACTTTTGCTTCTTCGGCCTCTTTAAGTGCTCGTTCTTCTTCTTTCCAGCGCTTGCGGGCCTTTTCCATTAACTGTGCAAAGAATTCCCTTCTTTCTCTATCCTCTTCCGTTTTTGGTGCTAACACCTCTTCAAAGTAGGGTTTCAAACGTTCCATCATTAGTTTCTTGTCTTCCCATTGCCATTTGGCAACCGGTCTGTAAAGACCGAGCTCTTTCAGTTTCTTATCATTAGCATTGACGGAATGTTTAGCTTGGAGAGATTGGACGGTTCTCCCGAAATAGCTGTCATTCGCTACATAAAGAAGGAAATTATTAAAGCGGAGACCCTGTACGGGAGTTGAGACGACCTCTTTTCCGCATTTCTTATAAATTTCAATGCGGTTGGCGACTTCCTCAAATGTTGCACCTTCTTTCAAGTCAAAGATTCCGCACTGACAGCACATTCTGAGAACCTCTTTCTCTCGCCATGTCTGGCGAGGAAAGAGTTCTTGAAGCTTGGCCGTTAAGAGAGGAAAGAAATATTCAATGACGGCATAGATTTCTCCGTCCTTGCACGTGATCGCACGTGCAACGATTTGAAGAGGTTCTTTATTCCTTATCGCATCGGACCTCCTAAGCGCTGCTTCCGGAGAGAGTTCGTTCGCCAGCAGGTCGCAAATCGCCCAGCTTAAAATCGAAGGAATATAGTGAGGCGGCTCTTCTCCTTGTCTGGCAAATTCAATCGTCATCTGCTCTCTGAGGATGGATTCTGCTTGAGAAATTAAGATGAGGATGAATTCATCCTTCACGATGCTCCCGACGTCTCCGCGGATAAATTTGGAGAGCAGCGCAAGGTATCCTCGCTTAAAGCTCTTTGCAAAGCGCTTTTGGAGAGATTCCGGAAGATATTTAAGGACGAGACGATTGATGTTGCCGGAGGCAGCCTCAGGATCGGGATCGACATTGTGGTACAGCGTAAGTTCCTGCCCCTCGTGTTCCCTGAACCAATCTTCATAAGGCACTTCAAACCGAAACTCATCACCGTTCTCTGCAGCCACACAGAACGTCATGGCCGTAATGCGTAAGTTGAGGAAGAAACAGATGGTTAGAACCAAGAGTTTTAAAAGCTGAGTCTCAAACTCTTTCTGAGCCAGCGGCATCGTGAAGAACTGGATGCGCTGACGCAGAAGATTAAGCGCAATGCGGCTTAACTTTAAAGAGAAGTCGATGTAGCTTCCCGGCCAAAAGTAACCTGAACCGGAGCTCAAAGGAAAATTACCGACGATCTTTACTAATACATCAAAAAGCTCGGTTTGTATTCCCAGCAGATGGTCGTCTCCGACCGCTTGTCTCAGCTCATTGATCAATGGCTGAACCTTATGGCGGTCAGATTGGTTAAAAGGCCTCAGGCAATCGGCAAGGGGCATGGAAGGTTTAGCCATTGTTATGTTGATAATGAAGGAAGGACTTAAGGAAAGAATTGCAGCACTGGTTTAACTGACGGAGACTTTTACGAGCATCTTTCTGAAAACCTTTAGGAGTATTAAAAGGAGCGAGATTCTTTGGACAGCCTTTGGATACCCAGCCTTGATAATCAAAGGGTCCGTGGCCAACCAAGGAAGCTGTAGAAAAGTGAACAAGCGGCCCAGGAGCGGCGGTGACCGACGTTTGACCGTCTTTGTGCATCAAAACCGGCCAGAGCTTGGAAGTCTTGATGTTGCGGAAGTCTGTTTGAAGATTAAAGAAAGGCAGATGCTGGAGTGTGTAAAGGACAAACAAAGCACTTACCTTATTCTTCAAACCAAAACGACGTTTAACCACAAAGGACATCAAGCTGACAACGTCGACAAAAGCGTAAATAAAGTCTTTGTTGGAGATGCCGACAGGAATATCCATTCCATAACCGCTCGCTCTTCCTTTACTGATTCCGCGGTTTTTGTTCAAAACCGCGGAAGAAGGATTAGAGAGACTGACTCCGGACTCAGCAGCATACTGTTTAGCAAAGTCGTCTAAAGCTCCGTTCATGTAGCTATCAATTTTCTCTTTATGTTCACCGTCAGAGTCGTAGAGTTCTGGAATGAGCTCAAGGGCGACCATCGGGAACTCTTCCTTGTGAACGTGAGGTGCAAGTTCACAGAGGAACTGATTCAAATGAGGATTAAGAAGAATCGGATCTTTCAAAACAGACAAAGTTCTCCAGATACGGCGAGACTGCATTTCTTCAGCTTCTTCCGGAGAGACATCCTTCTCTTGCAGGATGAATTCAAAACGATTCACATAGCTCAAGAGCGAATGGGAAGAGAGCAAGAAAGATAGGGCTGTGAAATAACGATGATCCCTTCTGATCTTTAAGTAGAAGAAGATGAAAGCCCAAGCGATAACGGTCTCCATGAACTGCCTGCGTGAAGCGATCTTGGAAGGCGGCATAAAACGATCTTCTAATTCGGCATAGAACTTTTGGTCGCCCTGTGCATAAGCATTAAGAAGACGGATGCAATTTGCAATCGATGGAAAGACTTTCTTGGATTCCACCGGCGTTCTCCCCAAAGGAACGACTTTGACGATGGGATAGGGAAGGTAGGCGGAAATGGTCTCATCAAAATCACTGTCAGAAAAAGCAACGGCAGGAACATTAAAGAGAGGAAAGCGTTTTACGTATTCCAACGCAGCTGCGTTGATTGTGGGGATATCAGGCTTCAACCCCGTTTCAAGACAGTTCTTGTTAAAAATTTGACATACTAATTTCTTCATATTGCATCTCCCGCATAGGGTTAAGAAAATATCGTTACAACGTATTAATGATCACCCTATAAAAGATGCCAGGGGATAGTTATGACTAGCTTTAGGTAGAAAGTTTTGTTAAGGGACTAAGAACTTCATTAATTCATATAAAGATGAAAAAAACGCCCTCAGTAATGTTTTAATTCTGTTGTTTGATTGTTTCAAACAATGCTCAAAACAATCATGAAAGGGTTACAACTAATTAGCCATGGGCTAATATGTTCTAAGTTGCATTACCAATTTGGTAATAAAAGTAATACTACAAGTGAAGAAAGTTGCACTAATAGTGCATATTGGTTTATTAGTATTTCACTAATTTCCACTTTATTTCTATTAGTTTCACTAACTTTACAGCAGCGTGTTACCATCAATACACAAAGGTTGATTAAACCATTTCAAAAGACACTTAACAAAAATTTCTAACCCGGATGCTTAGTAATTGAATAAAGATTCGGCCTTTAGCCGGCCCTCGCGGGGCCGGCCGACCCGGAACATTAAGAGAGAATGCTCAAGGAGCAAGAACCCTCGGACGTCTGAAACCTTTCCAAAGTCTGAATTTGAAGCGAAGGCTCGGCCTCACGGCTTCGGCCAATCGATTCTCATCGACGGGCAAGACCTCGAACCGAGATGAAATCTCTTTCATCGTCTTTCCTGCAGTTTGGTACCCGATACCCTGATACAGAAAAGGTTTAGAAATTCGCCTTAAACAAATCCAATCCAAAAGAACCGCCTCAGAAAGATGCTTGTCGCCAAACCGTGCAGTCGATCATTAAAGGTGAGGGAGGAGATTCAGATGGACAATACACATCCTCTTAACCACGTTCCCCTTAACTGACTTTCTGCCGCGCCGGGTTTAAGGCCCGGAAGCATCCGTCTTCGGTCTCTCTAAATTTTCCTCTGCGCTTCTTGTCTCCTTACCAGGAAGCAATCTGCGCAAGTTCGACACAAGGTCGAAGTTTTTCCTCAGCACGGCAAAAGCCGCTTCGAAGCGTGGGCTTCCGGGGCACAATCCATTCACCTAAACTGCACGTGAAAGTCTCGGCCACGAAGTCGAAACTTTCCGACACTCCTCACGTCCAGAGCAGGGACGTTTCAATACATGAGTCATGTCGTTATGCAGTTCCCGAAAAGAGGAAGATCTTTTCAAGCAATTCGAAAAATCTTTGAGAAACTCAAAGACGCTTCGGAATTGATCGGATGAGAGCCCTAGAAATCCGCCGAGACCTCCAAGACAATTTTCCGATCCGTCTGCTTAAGTCTTTTATTTGACCTTTTGCAGACGGCCAAGAGTTCCTGAGTAAAAGTTTTACCTTTTGAACTCAGCGCTGGTCGCATCCGACTTAACTCTCGGTCTTGTTTGCTGAGCTTTGCCCAATTTCTGTTTCTTTCTATTAACCTCTACAAAGAAAGAAACCGAACAAGAAACTAACGACAGTTCTTCTATTGAATCCCTGAGGTTTCGTCCGTTCTCTTTTGAAGAACCTCAGAAGCGTTTCCTGTTGAGGCGCAACTGTACAGAGGTTGTTTTAATCGGTCTATGTGGCCCTTCAACATATAACTTGTGGTTTTTAGTAGGATTTTTGGTCATTTGGATAATTAAAAACCGTGAGGTTCTTGGAAGGTTAAGGAGGGGAGGAATAGAAACAGTTCTACGCTTCGACTTTACTTATAAATACATTTCTTGTAATGAATTACTTATATTGTTGTTATGTGTATGAGCAATCTTCTAATTTAATTCTGTAAAAACATAAAATTAAGTTGTGTTACTGGTACTGAGATTGAATGTGGAACAATGTTAATAAATTAACTAGAGACCGCGAGTATCGTTGAAAATTCATGTTCTATTAATTCAAAAGAAACAATTAATTCTCACCTGAAGATTAAATCGTACTGGTTTTGTTTGCTCTCTATTTACCACAGGCTCTTTCACGTCTCCCTAACAGAGCTGTGAATCAAAGATAAGACCCTTAATGCATTTCTGAAATAGATCAGAAAGGTTAAAAAGCGGGGCATTCATGGGTTAGGATAAGTTAAGAGATAAGCAGGAACAGTTCTTGCAATTCCTGCACCTTTAATGAAAGTGAACGTTGGAATGAATATCTAAATGGTTACTTGGGGATTAGTTGCGAATCCAGCATTGAACGTCAGATTTACAGGCGTCAAGAAGATAATTCGCCAAATAATCAGTCGTGTACAAAGATAGATAAGCAATCTGTAGTCTTCTTCCAATGATGTTGTCTGCGTTTCGTTGTACAGAGCATGTTGCTGTTGGAGATAAAGGCTTCTCTTCTGTTTTCTTTATCATCAACAATAGCTGTATTGATTTAAAAGTGTTGAATGTCCTTTTTATTCTTGCAATATTTACAACGAGTTTCAAAAGAGCGCCAATAAAAAGTGACATTTAATCAGCATATTGAGTTCGAATCATGGGGTTAATACCAAGAAAATTCAGAGAATAACTTTGCATTGAGACTTAAAATCCCTCCACGTTTTCTTTTCAAAATTTTCACTTTAAATATCATGAATAATGTTTACGTAGGGATGTCGGCGGACATCGTTCACAATGGTCACCTGCATCTTTTGAATGAAGCTGCCAAATTAGGGAAGGTTACTGTCGGCCTTCTTACGGATTCTGCAATCGCTTCTTATAAGCGTATGCCCTTCATGACTTTTGAAGAACGAAAGGCCGTAGTGGAAAATTTGAGACAGGTTGCAAGAGTAATTCCTCAAGAAACCCTCGACTACGTTCCCAATTTAGAAAAAGAAAAACCTGACTTTGTTGTTCATGGGGACGACTGGAAGGAAGGCGTACAAAAAAGTACCCGCGCCCGCGTAATAGAATGCCTGGCAAAATGGGGTGGCAAATTAGTTGAAGTTCCATACACTCAGGGTATTTCTTCTACTCGCTTGAATTTAGCACTGAGAGAAGTCGGTACCACTCCTGAAAGGCGTTTAAGTTCCTTGAGACGCCTGTTAGGGGTTAAAAAATTGATTAGGATTTGTGAGGTCCACAACGGAATGACTGGTTCTATTGTGGAAAACACAATTGTCAAGACTGATAAAACATATGAATTCGACGGCATGTGGGGAAGCTCTCTCACAGACTCCACCGCCAGAGCTAAACCAGATATTGAAGCTGTTGATATTTCTGCCCGATTGAAACTTATTGATCAAGTTTTTGAAGTTACGACCAAACCTCTTATCTTCGACGGTGATACGGGAGGAATTCCAGAACATTTTCAGTTTACAGTCCGCTCCCTCGAAAGGCTTGGAGTGTCCGCAGTGATTATTGAGGATAAAACAGGCTTAAAGAAGAATTCTTTATTTGGGAATGAAGTTGCACAGTCACAAGATTCTATCGAAAATTTTTGCAAGAAGATTCGTGCAGGAAAACGTGCTCAAATCACAGAAGATTTCATGGTCATTGCAAGAATTGAAAGCTTAATCTTGGATAAAGGGATTGAAGATGCACTAACAAGGGCAAAAGCCTATTTAGAAGCTGGCGCCGATGGGATCATGATCCACTCGAGGAAAAAAGATCCTTCTGAGATTTTTGAGTTTTGTGAACAATATAATAAGTTACCCAATCGAAAAATATTGGTTGCGGTACCGTCGAGCTACAACTCTGTCACCGAAGACGAATTAGCAGATAAAGGAGTTAACGTAGTTATTTACGCTAACCAGCTTCTTAGAGCTGCTTATCCTGCTATGAAACAAGTAGCTGAAAGCATTCTAAAAAATCACAGAAGTTTAGAATGCGATAACTCCTTAATGTCCATCAAAGATATCCTTAACTTAATTCCAGGTACAAAATGATAGATGCGGAAGTTTTATTAAAGGAATTTTCAAAGCTGGGTTCAGGACTAATTACAGGAGTTCCCGATTCCCTCCTTTCTAAACTGAGTGCCTGCGCTGAAGTAAAGAAATTTATCCCGCACATCATCACCGCTAACGAAGGAAACGCTATCGGTTTGGCCTTAGGAGAGTATTTGGTTTCTCAAAACCCAGCGGTCGTTTACATGCAAAACTCTGGGTTGGGAAACACGGTAAACCCGTTGGCGTCTTTGATGGACGAAGATGTCTATTCCATCCCCGTTTTTTTAGTTATTGGTTGGCGCGGAGAACCTGGAGTTAAAGATGAGCCCCAGCACGTGAAACAGGGGAAAATAACCTTAGGGCAACTTGAACTCCTGGGTATCCCTTATCGGATTATTGGTCAGGAAGACTCAGAAAATACGGTCTTAGAGAACGTAAAAACTTTATGGAGTTTGATGCTCAATAAATCTAAACCTGTTGCCTTGGTTGTAAGAAAGGGTGCCATAACAGGCGACTGGAAGCTAGAGCCTGATCAATTCTGTGCACACTTTAAACGCGAGCATGCTATAGAGACAGTTCTGAAGCAGATACCACGAAATTCTTTTGTAGTAGCTACCACGGGAAAGACTGGTAGAGAGTTATATGAACTGAGAGAAAAAGAGGAGAGCCTCATCATGACTTTTTGACAGTCGGAGGAATGGGGCATGCCTCATCCATCGCTTATGGAGTAGCCAGAAAGACGAAAAAGACAGTCGTTTGCTTGGATGGTGATGGAGCGGCTCTTATGCATCTCGGTGCGCTCGGGATAATTGGGAACAGTGGAATCAAGAATTTTCTACATCTTATCTTTAATAATAGGGCTCATGAATCCGTCGGTGGACAGCCAACTGTTGCTGGGAATATTAATTTCGAATTAATTTCAAAAGCTTTGGGGTATGAGAAGTTTGCAAAAGTGGAAGATGAGGCTGAGCTAATTTCTGCCATTGAAGATTTCAAATCAAGTCCTTCTTTAACTTTGATTGAAGTGGTTCTTCAACAAGGTTCGAGAGAGAATCTTGGGCGCCCGAAGTCGTCGCCGGTGGAAAATAAGTTAGAAGTTATCTCTTTTCTTAATGACGGCAATTAAAAACTTATGGAAGCTATTAAGCCAACAGGAAAAATTATTAGAGGATCGGGGGCCCTTTCTAACTTCTTGCAAGAAATAATCCGAACAGAAGATTTCGATTCGATCTGTTTGATTACGACTTTCGGGATGTTAAAAAGAAACCATCATCTCCAATTATTGTCTGGGAAGTTGTCGTCAGAAAGAATGATTTTGGTGTCTCCGAATCCGGAGCTTTCTGACCTGGAAAAGCAAATCGAAAAATTAAGGCATGTTGAGTGCGCTCATCTTGTTGCAGTTGGAGGAGGCAGCGTCCTAGATTCCGCAAAAATCCTAGCTTTCATGCTCCGGTCGCCGAGGACAATTTCCTTGCAAGGAGCCTTGACAGGAAATGAAGAAAATAGGATCTACAGTGAGGAAAGAATTAAGTTGTCTTTGGTCCCAACAACCAGCGGAACAGGGGCGGAAATAACTCCTTTTGCCACGGTATGGGATTCAATGAATTCCCAAAAGTTTTCTTTGGATGGCCTATACCATTTAGTCGACACTATCGTTTTTGATCCTCTGCTACTTACATCGGCCCCAAAAGAGGCCTCTTTGTTTTTCGCGCTTGACACAATATCACATAGTTTGGAATCACTATGGAATACAAATAAAACAAAAGAAAGTCAAGCAAACGCACTCTTAGCTTTAAAACTTTCAATTGAGGCATTGCCTGTTGTTCTTCAGGATTTGAAGAATTTAAAAGCCAGAGAGCACATGCAACAGGCGAGCTTTTTGGCGGGAAGGGCAATAGCTCAAACGAAAACTGCTCTCGCCCATTCTATATCTTACCCACTGTCGCTTCAATATAACGTTCCCCATGGTTTGGCTTGCTCTTTTACGTTAATTTCCATTTACAACCACCTTCGCTCCGTCTCTGAGCTTGAAAGAAATGGGCTTGATAAAAAGGAAATTAAGGATGCAATTTGTTTTTTGCAAACACTTGGGCTTGCCAAGATAATTTCCACCTACTGTTCTAAACAACAGGCGGTTAGTTTGCTTAACGAGATGATTCATCCGTCTAGGGCAGGGAATTTCATTCTTGGTAAAGAAGTTCCTCTAAAAAATATAATTGAGACTTCATTTGAATAATGCGATTTACGGACAAACTCTTTCTTTTCTCTCCTCTTTTTCTTTTTGCCTCTGCCTGTTCGGCGTACTTAGACCCTGGTTCAGGCAACGCCTTGGTGGCGCTATTGGTAAGCCTTAGCGGGGCAACCGCCTTCTTTTTTAAAACGGTTTTCTATAAACTAAAAAAGAGCCTGGGCGGTGTAAGTTCGGAGTGTCATGATATTACAACGATATCGGGAATTGCAATATTTTCTGAAGGTAAAAACTATTGGTTTACTTATAAACCAATTATTGAGGAACTGATCAGAAGAGGAGTCCAGTTCGATTACTACACTGTAGATGTAGAAGATCCGGCTCTTACAATTGATAATCCGTTAATGAATTCCCAATTTTTGGGAGAGGGGCAAGCAGGACTGACGAGGTTGGAAGGAATTCGAGCAAAAATCCTTCTTACGACTACACCCAATATCGGTACAGAAGGATTTCCTTTAAAACGTCCGAAGAATGTAGCAAAGCTCGTCCATGTCTGGCACAGTGTCTGCGATACATCCTTCTACCATAAGGGAGCTTTGGATAACTACGATGTGGCCTTAACAGTTTCGGACTGGGTTGAAAAGAATATCCGAATTGTCGAAAAGGCGAGGAAGTTAAAAAGAAAAGAAGTTTTGACTGTAGGTTTGCCGTATTTTGATGAATTGTTAAAGGCGGTAGGGAGAGAACCTAGAAATTCAAGTGAGAAAGTCATTTTGATTGCTCCTTCTTGGGGAGAAAAAAACTGTTTAAAACTATTTGGCACTGACTTCCTAAAAGGTCTTACTTCGGCCGGTTTTAAAATAATAATCAGACCTCATCCTCAATCATTAAAGATTGAAAAAGAGTTTTTTGATTCGTTGAAGGAAAAATTTTCGGACTCTTTAGTTGAGTTTGATTTTGAAATTGATGGCACCCGATCTCTCAACCAAGCAGATTTGCTGATTTCAGATAAATCAAGCATACGCTTTGATTTTGCTTTTCTATATAAAAGGCCTGTGGTGACGTTAGACATTCCCCCCGCCTCCTTAGATGCATATGAAGCAACTTATTTGCCAAAATTATGGGAAGAAGAAACAGCTAATAAAATTGGAATAAGTCTGAACTTGAAAGAGAAAGATAGGATAGTAGAAATTGTTGAAAAAGCATTGCAGCTTAACAGCACTACTATTGAAAAGATAGGAACGGAATCAATATCTTTCATTGGTCAATCTTCTATTCAAATCGCCAATTGGCTCGAAAAAGTTTCTAAGAATTAATCTACAAAATAATTTTTGAATTCTGTTATTTTATTACTCATAATTACGGGGTTTCATTACTTTTGCTCTCGGTTGCGACATCGGTCTTAATGCTTCCCTTATGGAAGTGGGCAAGCAAGATTGTATTAAAGCAAAAAAAGATAGAGAGTATATTAACCCCTCAACTATTGAGGATTAAAGAGAATTTTCGGGGCTCAGAAAGACATGAAGCCATAGGAAGGTTATACAAAAGGTATAGATATAATCCTTTGCGAGCCGCGCTAGGCGCTACTGGCGTTTTAATTCAATTACCGTTTCTTATCGGTGCTTTTTACATGCTCTCTGAGTTTCCTGCAATTCAGGGAATTTCTTTTGGTCCGATTAAAAATTTGGCAGAGCCAGATAGATTAATAGGGAATTACATTAATTTATTGCCTGTTTTGATGACGGTAGTAAATATGTTATCAGCCTATCTTAATCCCGTCTTCAATAGGCAGGAGAGAAGACAAGCTTATGCAATTGCTTTTTTGTTTTGCATTCTTTTATATAAAGCCCCTTCTGCCCTATTAGTTTACTGGACCGGAAATAACCTAATTTCGTTAGGGAAGGTAGTCACGATACGCTTGCTCTATTTTAAGGAAATGTCAATACAAAGAAATATTCTTCGACATAACCCTGACATAGCAACAGTGTTAGGACTTACAATCGCCGCAATTCTGTTTTTTTTGTTAGCTCGTTCTAAGTCTGAGCTCTTTCATATATATAGTGTTTATTTTAAGTTTATATCTGATGCATCTTTTATTATTGCAATCTGCTTTTGTCTCTTAACTTATATATTTAATAAAGAAAATTGGCAGAAGAACTATGAATTAGTGTTGTTAGTTGGAATTTTTCTCCTCACGGGTTTCTCACTAGTCCGGTTCTTGTCTATCTATGGATTCCATGGATCCGGTTATAAATTTTCAACCCAGTTGTGTGTTAATCTCGCTTGTGTTTTGTTATTTGGATTTAAAAACCAAGTTAGAGATGTTCTAGCTTGGTTTAGAGGTAAGGAATTTTCCAATTTTTTTCTCCCTTTAGGAGTATTAGCCGCATCTTTAATTTGTTTGTATTTTCCCGCTGTGCTTTATAACTCCGATCCCTCTGCCTTCATTCAAAATAAAGACTCAATACTCGCAGGTCAATTTTTATATTTTGAAATCGCAGTAGCGATGCTCTTATTTGCTAACTTTTTCTTTTTCAAAGGGTTAAAGGGGCTATTGGCGATCCTGATTTTCTCTGGAATTATTGCAGCTTTTATCTGGAATTTTTGGAATGATCCTAAATTAGGAGCGTTGTCTAATTATGTCTTTCAAAACCCCAAAGTTCTAGAAGCTAAGAACCTAAAAAATTTTTACTTGGTTGCCTATCTGATAGGGCTCTTGTTGTCTATTTTCCTAATGATAACGGTAAAGACAAATTGGTTGAAAACAACCTTATGGCTAATTACGGCTTGTTTTGTTATATATCCGTTTTTGCCATATGCTCATCAAACACAAGATAAATCCTTGAACACCTATAGAAGCGCGATTTTTTCAAAGGAGTTAAATGAGTTTTTGACCTTTAGCAAAAACGGGAAAAATATAATTGTCATTATGCTAGATATGTTCTCTCCTTCTGATATGGAAGTATTACTCAAGGTTGACCCTGAGCTAAAGAACACATTTTCTAGTTTTACATTTTATCCCGATACGCTTTCCTCTGGCATTTCAACTATTTTCGGAAAAGCCCCACTACTTGGCGGGGAAGATGCAACACCTTGGAAATTGAACGAAGATAAAGCACTTTCGTTAGAAGAAAAAGTTAATAAGTCATGGTCTATTTTTTTCCAGAAACTTGCTCTACATGACTATCAAATAGAACTTAATGATAATAAATGGTATTCATGGTTTGACCCCAGGTATTATTCGTCTGAAATTCTCACAAAAATTGTGGTAAGTAAAGACGAGCATCCCCTAGTATCAAGTTGGGATATCAAAAATAATTATAAGAACGACATAAGCGGAGATCCATCGAATTTTCTAACACTCTTTGGACTCTTTAAGATTTCACCATATAGCCTTAAGAGCTATATCTACGACAGAGGCAATTGGTTAAAGAGGATAGATAGAAGCGATGAAATTGAGTGGAGCCATAGAGAGTTGCCTTTGTTAGATGCTCTCTCTACCCAGGTTAAATTCACAGATAGTTCAAAAAATAAATTTAAATTCCTATCCACCCTTCTTACTCACGTGCCTTGGACACTAAACCAATACTGTAAACCGAGTAGCAAACCTGTCAGAACTGATTTATATTCTTCACTTGGAATAAAATGGGACCAGAGGCTTCAATCCGAACTTTGCTCGCTCAATTTAATAGGAAATTTTCTCGGTGTTTTAAAAGAGAATGATGTCTTTTCCAATACTATGGTTTTAATTGTTTCAGATCATGGCACTCAAGGAGCCCATACCCCAAAACAAGCAAATGGGCTTTCTCAGGATCAATTGAGAGACGGGAGTCTCCTGTTGGTAAAGGAATTTGGAGAAGAAAAAGGTGAATTGAGAATATCTGATTACCTGACAACTAACTACGACGTTCCTAATCTTATCTTAAATGCGTTAGATAATAACCAAGATTTTCCTTGGATGAATAAAAATAGAAAAAGGAAGACGGTACATGGGGATTGGCAAAGACACTTACATCCCAAGAATAATTACAAACTTAAAGAATCCTACGTTGTTAAGGGTAGTATGTTTCAAAATTCTCATTGGGTAAAAGAATTTTGAGTAACATCTAATGTTGTAATTCATAACTGCCCAAGCTTTGTGGAAAAGTTGTGCGTTAATTCTTAAAAAGCGAGTCTGTGTCATGTTTGTAGTTGGTTGTATATAATCCACTTGATCATTTTGTATGAGTTAATGTTTATGTTCTAACTGCTTCCGTTGTTAATTGAAAAGTATGATTGATTTAAATGGGAAGGGCTATCGAGATGTTTTCAATGCTGTCTTGAAAACTCAACTAGGGTTGTATCTTGCTAAATCTGATATTCGCCAGCGCTACAGGAGATCAACACTTGGGCCTTTTTGGATAACTATATCAACAGCAGTTATGGTTGCTTGTATTGGTTTGATTTTTGGAAGATTGTTTAAATCGCCGATGCAAGAATTTCTGCCTTTTATAACATCCGGACTGATTATTTGGGGCTTCATATCCTCGACGATTAACGAAGCAACAACAGTATTTGTAAATTCGGAAGCCATAATAAAACAGTTGCCATTACCCCTTTTCTTGCACGTCATTCGAATGGTAGCTAGAAATTGTTATATTTTCTTTCATAATATTTTGATTTATCCGTTCGTTTGCATTTTTGTTGAAAAGTCTTTGGGCTTGCCAGCCTTGTTGGTAGTACCTGGTTTTATATTGTTGGTAGTTAACCTTCTTTGGCTTTCTCTATTGATTGGTATAATATGTACTAGATATAGGGACATGCCTCAAATAATCCTTAGCTTGTTACAGATCGCTTTTTATGTCACACCAATCATTTGGATGCCGAGCTCCTTAAAGGGGAGAGCTGGGGCTCTTATCCTGGAACCTAATCCTTTTTACCATTTGATCGAAATAATCAGAGCTCCCTTATTAAATTCTTTTCCAACGTTGCTGAATTGGACTGTGGCGGGAGTTATTGCTGGAGCTGGTTGGTTGATAACTCTCGTTTTTTATAATAAGTACAAACAAAGAATTTCTTATTGGTTGTAAATCATGAAAAAATTATTTTTTACTTGGGATGGAATCGGAGACAATCTTTGCTTGCTCGCTGCAGCTTGGAATTGGTTTAAACAGTCGGGGGAGAGGCCGGCTATTGGAGGAAAGCCATTTTATTTTTATAAAAAAAACGATTTTATAGATTTCTATCCTGATCTCTCTCTCTCAAAAGTTTTGTCTATCAAAGGTAAGGAAGTTATTGATCAAGTCAAAAATGAGGGATATTCTCCGACCTTTCTTACGGCATGCGGTTTTAACTATCTTGCGCCAGATTTTTCTTCTAACGTTACGACGTGGGGAGAAGAACATCTTATAACGCGTTATTGCGAGCGCATGGGTTTCGGAGGAAAAGTAGAGATAGATTTTCCTCCCGTTCGTAATCTGAATCCTACAAATAATCCAAGATTGCGGGAGGCATTAGAAACCTGTGATGAAGTGGTTTGCATCATGTGCGGGGGGCTTCAAAAATACAAATCTATCGCCCCGAGTCTATCTCAAAAAATAGTAGAGCTTTTGGAAAAAAAATATGTTGTAGTTCAACTTGGATCCCATCATGACTATAAGCTTAAAAAAACTCTAGATTTGAGAGGAATAGCACTTGAGGATGCTGCGTGTATTTTACAGAAAGCAAAATTTTTTATAGGCGCCGTTGGAGGATTGACACACTTAGCTAGAAGTGTACGCTGTCCTTCACTCGTCCTTCAGAGTACCGCTGAACCATTAAATTTGACTTTTTATAATGGGAATCGCTATCTATCTCCAATAGACTATTGTGACTTATGTTCTAAGAATTTTAGAGACCCTCAACACATGCCCTGCTATTTTAATTACAAATGTATACGCAATATCACAATTTCGCAGATCCATGAAGAATTATCGAAGATAGAAACAGAAGGATTTTATCCTCTAGGCCCACAAATAGAATTTGCTCATCCAGATCCAGCTTCTGGACTTGAAGATTACTTTCGAATTTTAAACACCAAATCGTATTCAGAAGCCTATTTTTAAAAAATGATTAAAAAACCACTTCTTTATCTCTTGGCTGCGACTGAGAATATTATTTTTGCAGCAGGCAATGTGGCATTAGCACTTAACAAATATATGCCTGAAAAGGAATATGAGATCTTAATTCTTCACAGAGGCCTAAGCAAAAACAATGAGGAGGCACTTTTAAAAATTCCGAAAGTTCGGCTTCAGTATTATGATTTTCCGGAGGGATTTGAGGAGCATATGTTGTCTCCAAGGACGGGTTTACCGAGAGGGAGGTGGAACAATCCCAACAGCTTAGTTTCAGCTGCTCACTTTGAGATATTTGGATACTTAGATAGTTACAAAACCGTCATCTGGCTTGATGTAGATATGAGCATTCAAGCGGAAATCAATGAACTTGAAAAATACGGCCCTATAGCGATAGCTCTAGATCTTAATTATAACCAAATTTGGACCGTTGGAGACCAGTTTACGAAATATCTTTTAGACTTTGATATGTCAGGTAATGGTTATATTAACTCTGTAATCGTTGTGAATGATCAATTAGAAAATTATTCCATATATAAAGATGAGTGTTACAAATTAGCGAGAAAATACGCGCCTTATCTTAAAAATTTGGATCAGGCGGTATTTGCATTACTTTTTCAAAAGTATTCAATTATCCCAGAAGTTCTTCCGTGGAATGAATATACATGTCACGCACATCACGAGGCTGCGGCTATCGCCAAAATTGTACATTTTGGTTGTACAGATAAAGTTTGGAATAATTCACTTCTATTCCAATGTTATCCTGAATGGTTCAGGGTGCATATGGAATGGCTAAAACTTGGTGGTTGTGATTTTGATAGGTCTTCGATATCTTCGAAGGCGATCTGGTCTGAACTCAACACGTTGTCTCAATCTTTTGGTGAAACTAATAACAAATTTTCAAGCATCCCGAATAAGATTGCCGTGTTGTATAAAAAATTAGAAAAGAATCCCAGTGTGGCCTATCTAGCTAATAAAAAGTTAATTAATAAAAACGGGGAGGATTATACATTAAGGGACTTGTTGAAGGCCATTTATAAAAAAATAAAGTAAGGGAGAATAAAATGAAGCAGATAATTGAAAACTTGTTATTGGGTAGGGAAAAGTTTTTAGAAGAATTTATTAATGATGAAAATACGATTTCAAATATCGCCAACGTAGCCAATGTCTTCGTTAACGCATTGGAGAATAATAATAAAATTTTAGCCTGTGGAAATGGGGGAAGTTTATGTGATTCCATGCATTTTGCCGAAGAATTGACCGGAAAATTTAAAGATAATCGTTTGGCCCTTCCTGCCGTCTCAATTGCGGATCCGGCCCACATTACTTGCGTGGCTAATGACTTTGGCTTTGAATACATTTTTTCTAGAGGAGTCGAAGCCTATGGTAAATCTGGAGATGTTCTTCTCGCGATAAGTACCTCTGGTAATTCGAAAAATGTCGTATTAGCAGCACAAAAAGCAAAAGACATTGGAATGATAGTAGTCGCTCTCATTGGAGGAGATGTGAATTGTCGCCTTAAAAAATATTGTGATTTTTATATAAGCACTCCTCCATCATCTTCCTCCGATAAAATTCAAGAGGTTCACATTAAATGTATTCATATGCTTATTGAGCTCATAGAGTATAAGCTTTTGGGAAAGTAATGAGTCAGAAAGCAAAAATATTAGTGGTAGGCGATGTCATTTTGGATGTTTATCTAAATGGGTCGTCGAATAGGTTATCACCGGAAGCTCCAGTTCCAGTCGTTCATATTAAGAGTTCGGATTATAGGCTTGGGGGGGCGGCTAATGTTGCAATGAACGTTGCTTCTTTGGGGTGGGATGTCTCACTAATGGGCATCGTTGGCCAGGATAAAGAAGCAGATTTTATTGCCGAAAAACTTATTAAAAATAAAATAAATAATTTATTGGTGAAATCAACAAGACCCACAATTAAGAAAACGCGTGTTCTCGCACAAAATCAACAGATAGTAAGGATAGATGTAGAGGAGACGTGTGAGGAGAAGGCTCTGTATTTATTAAGAGACCGCTTCTTTGAAGAAATTTTCAATTTTGACTTAGTTGTTTTTTCTGATTACAACAAAGGGGTATTAACTTTTGTATCGGAGTTCATTGAAGAAGCAAACTTGTTAAATAAAATGACACTTGTCGATCCTAAAGGGAGTGATTTTTTGAAATACCAAGGAGCATCTTGCATTACACCGAATAAATCAGAACTTCGACAGATTATTGGCACCTGGAAAGATGAAAATACCCTTGAGAAGAGAGCAAGGTCTCTTATGAAGAAGTTGGAACTGAAGGCTTTGTTGTTGACAAGAAGTGAAGAAGGCATGACCTTATTCGAACAAGAGAGGACTGTAAACATCAAAGCACAAGCTAAAGAAGTCTTTGATGTATCTGGTGCTGGCGATACGGTAATTGCGGTACTTGCGTGTCTTTTGAGTGAAGGACATTCCTGGGAAGAGTCTGCAATAACTGCAAATCAGGCTGCCGCAGTTGTAGTGGGTAGGTTAGGAACATCTGTTATCACTCCTAGTGATATTTTGCTTTAATAATGTTGATGGAAGCTATCGTATTTTCATCGGATAAGAAGTATTATCCTTACCTTGAGGTAAGCTTGTGCTCCCTCATCGACCATCTGGATAAAGAAAAAGAATATAAAATTTTCATTTTATCAGAGGAGCTTTCCTATGAAGATATTCATTCATTAGAGGAATATTTAAAGAAAGAATTTTCTTCTAAAACTTTTTCTTTGAAACTAAAAAACGTTAAAAGTCTCTGCTCATCTGACAAAGATTCATTTTATACTGAAATTCACGTTTCAGCTTCAACGTATTTGCGTTTTTATATCCCCACCTTATTTTCCAACTTTGATAAAATTTTGTATTTAGATTGTGACTTAATTTTTTTTAGTAGCATAGACTACTTGTTACAATTTGATTTAGAAGACTTTTGTTTGGGAGCTGTAGAGGATCTTCGAGAAGAGATAGCTAGGAAAATTGAGCTACGAGTATCGGGAAGGAATTGGAAAAATTATCTTGAAGAAGAACTTGGTATGGCAGATAATGATAAATACTACCAAGCCGGTGTTATGTTATTTAATATAAAACAGTGTTTAGAAAATAATTTTCAAAGGGAATGCTTAAAACGTCTCAAACAGATAAAAAGACCTATACTATCAGATCAAGATATTATCAACTCTGTCTTTAAAAGAAAAATAAAACAATTACCCGATGTCTGGAATGTTGAGTACCAAATAAAATCAGATTTTTTAAATAATGCTCGCGTGGATCAATCTGATTTAATCAAGCGATTTATAGTAGCGAGAAAGAATGTAAAGATCTTGCATTACGCATCATCTGCGAAGCCTTGGAATAACATTCATGATTCTGATTCATGTTACTGGTGGATTGCTGCTAGAAGAGCTAGAAACTACGAAGTCTTACTGTTACAACAGATGAATGAATCAAAGTTTCATTTGGCTCGTATAATTGCTAAAGGAATAGTAAACACTTTCTTTCCTAGAGGGACAAAGAGGAGAACGAAATTAAAAAAGGTTTTGGAAAGTTTTTCATCTAAAATATTCTGAGCAAACAACCTTTGGTAATCCATCCATTTTTATTTCACCATGTTCAAGCCAAATTACTCTAGTACAGCACTTCTCGATAAGGTCTCTGGAATGGCTTGCCAAAACTAATATACTTGAGCGGTCAATTAAGCCCAAAAGCCTATTCTCTGCTTTGCGTTGAAAATTGGCATCACCAACAGACAACCATTCATCCATTAATAAAATATCAGGATGAATCATAGTAGAAACACCAAAGGCTAAGCGCATATGCATGCCAGTCGAGTATGTGCGAACAGGCATATTGATAAATTCACCTAGTTCTGTAAAATCAATCAAATTATCTAATTCTTTGTTAAGTTCTTCCTTATTGATTCCTAAAAGGGCAGCTCTTAAATAGATATTCTCTAAGCCAGTTGCTTCTCCATCAATTCCGAGCGAAATGTCTATCAAGGAGCCAATTTGACCAATGACAGATGCTTCACCTGATGAAGGTTCATAAACCCCGCTTAACACCCTAAGCAAGGTGCTTTTTCCTGCCCCATTGTGACCAAGAACTCCTAGCCTTTCTTTAGCCTGTAAATTGAAAGATATGTTATGGAGGGATCTAACAGATGTTAAACCTTTCTCTGTCAATCCAATTTTTCCGCCCGTTGCAATTCCAAGAGCAGCTTTTTTTAGGGACCTTCCTTGAGAGTTAAAAATTGGGATATCGACAGTTACGTTTTTTAGAGAAATCGAGACCATGGTTCAGTTTTGAGTCGAAAATAGTTTAAATTCGAGTCAGATTTTAGCGTAATTTCAATTAAAGTGCTTAAACAGTTAACTTCTCTGTTTCAGGATTTAATTTTTGATCGAGGTATATTATAACTTTGTTGATGATCTGATTCTTAAAGAACTCGACCAATGGCGTTGACACAATAATTTTCCTTAGTTTATCAATTAATATACAAATAAAAAATATTGTCAACCATGAAATAATAAGCCAAGGGATAAATAAATGTGAATATACTATATTTTCATTATTAAAAAGATCATAATAGATGAAATAACCAGCATGTCCCATGTGAATTAAGTAGACGGCAAAAACAGATTCTGAGACAGAATAACAAAATTTAGATAGGCGGAATTTGATATTTAAAAAGCTGATAAATAATAAGGTTGATGAAATAATTATTGGTGTTTTTTCTATACTAAAAGCATAAAAATCTACAGGTAATTTTATTTCATAAATCTTAATAAAGATTTCTGAGAGAAATATGGCGAGTATAGATAGCAAGGAAAGGATAAATATTTCTTTTCTTTCCTTGATTGGATTGAGTTTAATATACCCTCCAATACAATATAGCAATATAAATATTTCTAAGTTGTTTATACCTCGCATCCAATTTTGATAGAAAAATGTCGGAAGAATAGACCAAACTGTACCTATCAATAAAAAATATATAAAAATATATTTTTTGGTTGTTGAGATTAATAACCTGTTTAGGACGGGTGAAAGAAATAAAAGAATAATGTAGGAAGAAATGAACCAATATGTATTGTTTACAACTGGGAAAAGTATTTTATCAATTTTAGGAATTTTTTCGCCTATTAAATAAAGGAATAAGGCAGTAATGAAAGAATAAAATAATACTTCAAGCCAAAGAAATATAACCCTTTTGAAGGTAAACTTCTTCAAGACTAATAGATATCCAGTAATTAAGATAAAGATACAGTTTCCCAACCCCCCCCCTAATCTAGCAAATGCCATGGTTAGCCAATTAAGATTAAAATTGAGGTCATGCCCAAGAATTACCCTGCCGTGATCTGTAAAGTGAAAAAGAACAATGCATAGCATGGAAAAAATTCTCATGAATTCAATAGAGCTGTTCTTCTTTGTTTCAATTGGCTTGAAAATGTAATCTATAATCCTTTTTTTAAGTTTGTTTCCAATTGTCATTTCTTCGATGCTATCTTTTTTGTTGATTTATATAAGTATAAAAATTATACTCTCAGAGGTCATCTAAATAACGGTCACATCATAATTAGAAATTTCTATCGTGTGTAGCTAAATTATCCTTACACAACAAGGGAGGTCATTAAAATTTTGAAGATTTTAGCTGTTGGCGTTGGGATTTCTAACTTAACTTTAATCCGAAAGTTCGTCGAGCAAGGTGCCGAAGTAACGATTTGTGATAGAAGAGGCCACATTGGTGGAAACTGTTTCGATTACTTTGACGAAAACTCCATAGACATTCACGCCTACGGCACTCATATATTTCATACGGATGATGCCGAAGTCTGGAGATTCCTTTCTCAGTTTACACAATGGTATCCATATCAGCACGAAGTAAAAGCATTGGTGGACGGTCAGCTCGTTCCTGTTCCCTTTAACTTCAATTCAATTGAGCAACTGTTCCCCAAAGAAATGGCTGAGCGGATGATTTCGGCTCTTTTGTCTGAATTTGAATTTAACAAAAAAGTCCCAATTCTCATGCTTCGCGAGAGTAAAAATTTGGACCTTCAGTTCCTGGCGGAATACGTTTACGAAAAAATCTTTCTCCACTATACAGAAAAGCAATGGAATGTCCGTCCGGAAGATTTAGACCCTCTTGTGACAGGCAGAGTTCCTGTTTTCGTTGGAAGAGATAATCGATATTTCCAAGCAAAGTATCAAGGTATTCCGTTGGAAGGTTATACAAGGATGTTCGAGAAGATGGTTGATCATCCTAATATCGAAGTTCGCCTGAATACGGAATTCGATGAAAGCATGTTGGATGAATATGACCACTGTTTCTTCTCGGGCGCCATCGATGAATTCTTCGGCTATAAATTTGGTCAGTTACCGTATCGCAGTTTGAGATTTGATTTCTTGACCTTCAATCGGCCTTATTTCCAATCTAACTCCGTTATTAATTATCCAAATAATTACGATTTCACAAGAATCGGGGAATACAAGTACTTCTTAGATACTCAGTCTCAGAACACAGTCGTTTCTTATGAGTATCCGGAAGCCTTTGTTTTAGGCAAGAACGAAAGATACTATCCGATCATCAACGAAGAAAATGAGCGTCTTTACGAAAAATATCTCGAAGAAGCCAAGAATAATAAGAAAGTCACTTTCTTAGGAAGACTTGGTGACTACAAGTATTACGACATGGATCAGGCCGTCGCTCGTGCTTTGAAATTGGCAAAAGCTTTTTGTTAAGGAACCTCTGTACAAAAGGTGGGTGATGTGACATAATTAGTATACTACTGAAGATTGTGATTATGAAGATTAAAGGTATGTGTCTTATAGCTTTCTGACCTAAAGAATTCTACTGGCGGATACTGACTCTAATTAAAAAAGGAGGCAGAAGATGCAGATTGATTGACCGCGGTACGTTAGAACTGCAAAAGAACAAGAACTCACAGGAATAGAAGTCGTTCGGCTCATCCAGAAAGAAACGAATCGTAAAGTTAACGTTTCTGAAGTAAAACGGCGCGTGGCCAGAACAGAATCTTCAGCGCTTAACTTTGAAGCCGATACCGTTGACGTCATCGACTTAATTGAAGAAGACCAGCCTCAGGAGGTAACCCTTCACATCAATGCAAACGGCATGGCTTTTGAGTTTCGGGCATTAAATCCGGAAGACTCTGTCGTTAGCATTCTAAGGAAGATGAACAGAGCAGCCTGATGAACATTCATCTTCAGGACGTGCATGTCACGCTGGTTATATCGCCGACAGACCTGAGGTGCGGCTATCGCCGTCTCCACTCCATTGCACAAGATCTGCTGGGGATTGACCTGAACGGCGGCAAAGAAGCCGTAGTCTTTATTTCTAAAACACGGCGGATCTGCAAGATTATCACTTCAGATAATCGGAGAACGCTGCTTCTGACCAGAACACTTCATCACGGCAGGTTCAAAGAATTGTTGATTCGACTCGGAAAGCAGGCAAAGTGAGCTTTGACGCTGCCGGAGCTGGAGCGGTTTTTAAACGGAGAGAGTATCGACCACAAAGCAGAGTCATTCTGGTAAGACCGTTTAAAGTTAATAACGCCGCATTGATTTTTAAAGAAATTGATGCGGCGTCTTATTATGCTTATCGATTTAAATTATAATTAAATTCAAATAAATAGTTTCGATTTAACAGTTAGTATGCTATAATTTACCCAATATACGACAAGTGGGTCTAATAATAATGGAAGACCTCAATTCACGCTCAAAGGAAGAACTGATCAAGCTGCTCAATCAAAAAGAAGAGGAGCTTAAGGCAGCCGAGGCGCGTGCTGAAGAAGAACACGTTATTGCAGAGCCAAGCACAGAGAGCGGCCGAAATTAAAGAGCAGTCGCACTTGAAATTTGCGCACGCGTGATCTTCATGGCTCAAAATCTCAAAGAAGTAAAAGGAAATTACCTTGCCTAAGTCGAAGACTTCTTGGACTATGCCGATGATGAGGAATCCAGAAAAGCAATAAGAGTTCTTTACGACGATTGCCCACGGCCTAAACACGATCGTGGCTACTTCCGGGCAAATTGCGGGCTTCTTTGCTCGCGGCAATGAGGTAATGAAGTCGGGAGAAACCTCCGAGAAGCCTACGAGAATGCAACCCGTTCCCTGGAGGAACTAAAGAAAGTCCGCTCCTTTAGTAACAACATTAAGGGAGTTGCTAAATTTAGCGCTGCCATCTCGAAGGCAGCAGAGGCACTTAGTTCGATGACAAATTTAACTGTCGAATCTCAGCAAAAGATTTCTTCCATTGTGCGCGCAGTTGCTCCGAGTGCAGATCAAGTAAAACAAACACATCGGGGACGCGTCAACAATATTAATAAGCTCCCTGAGGCAGCACCGGTCATAGCTTCGGAAACATCCGCTGTGTGCGACAAATGCGGGGAACCCTTGAGCGGCTGGGAGGTTTTAATTGCAGACCTTAAAACCGGCGTGACCCAGCTTGAGGCCGGCTTCCGGTAGCAAAACATTTATAAATTAGGCTTCTGTCAGAAATGCGGTCGAGTTGAAGTGTTTATGGATCCGGAACAAGATCATCCGCTCTTCCCCGACAGACTTATAAGTACTAAAACAGTCCTCTCTTTTAATTAGGCTATGTGCATCGGCATCCCCTTGGAACGCGCATTAAGGCAGTCCGAAAAAGATGCCGAGCTCGGGTCGAATACGGGTTCATAGTCCCTATATGACTATCAGCGATTTCATTTAAAACCGTTGTTTAAAGCGATTGAAAAGACGCTGCAGAATCATGTCGTGCTCGTGTGCGATGAAACGCCGTTTGATTGCCTTCAGGATCATGGACGCGGGAAGATCCCTGGCGCCGGAGTCGAGCCAAAAGCTAAAACGAATTACGTCGTTGCCCTGACCACAGCTGGCGGACCCTCCCGACCTACAACGCTGTACTATTACAGCCCGACCCGGAGTGCTGAGAATATCGGGAAAATCTTATCCGACTACGACTTTAAAACTTTGGTAACCGACGGCCACAGTGGCTACAAGACAGTTATTAAAAACAGCAACTTGGATAAAGCTGAAACAGAACAGGTCCGCCATCAGTCCTTTCTGGTGCACCTTCGTCGGGAACTTCGTAAAGTTGTTCTGCCTCCAGATCTGTACAAGTAGCTTCTAGACAAGCCCGAAGAATGCGTGACGCAAGAACTTCAAAAACAACTGCAGGCAAATACAGACGGGATGAAGCTCCACACGGCGCTAAAAGCAATAAACGCCGTCTTCCGGCTTGAGGCTGAGAAAAATGCCGGACTGCTTAATCCGGAAAAAGCCAGAAAAGCTCAAGTCGAACTTATTAAGTATTTGGATCAAATGATGCTGGAGGCAAGCAAAGGTCTCGTTACACAGAGAAGCACTACTTGGGTGTGGGTGACAACAAGGAATGTGCCGGCAAAACCATGTGTTTACTACCTGAACGCTCGGGAGGACTTTGCAACTTTCTTAGACAGCTGCGAAATTCCGCCCTGCACGAATAAGGTTGAAAGAGCCATTCGGGGAGTTACGATCCTTCGTAAAAACAGCCCGCATAAACACTCGGCAAATTATATGGAAGCTATATGCATGGCTCTGTCTATCGACGCAACCCTAAGAGAAAACGGAATAGATCCCTTTAAGTGGCTCCAAAAATACAGCCAGGCACTATTTAAACATATGACCGCTAAAGGTCTCTCTCAGGTATGGAAGGAAACCGGTCAGAGAAAAAACAAATTCTCTATCCGTCTCCCGGAAAAGTTGGATGAGGCAGACAAAAAGAGCAGTAAATTTCTACCTGAAAAACTTGCTGAATACTTCGATATGCAGCCCTGGTTAGCCTCCATCTTCCAGCCGTCGATTCGAAAATAAATAGTCTCTCAAAATGATAAAACTCCGGTGCTCTTTACGAGGACCGGAGCTTTAGGGATATGTCGTCAGTACAATAAGCTAAAAGACACGTACGATTAAAGCTCCCTCATTTGCTTATTTATTCGCAGAAACCTCACCGCAGCTGGGCGGTGCCAGAAGAACGAAGTACCTTGAGACTTTGGACCGCATCATTCCTTGGCAGGATTTGAAATCGCTGATCGGACCTTACTATAGCGAAGGCAAACGAGGCGCTCAGCCTTATTCTCTGGAACTCATGATCCGCATTCATTTTTTTCAGCTGGTCTATAACCTGTCGGATCCAATGTGTGAAGAGACACCTCACGACTCTTTCGCATGTCGCCGCCTTGTCGGTCTGAGGATGGTTTCAAAATGTCCGGACGAGACTACGATCATGCGTTTCCGTCATCTCCTTGAGAAAAACGGCCCGGATAAACAGGTCTTTGACTTGTTCAAGAAGCAGCTCACCCACAGAGGTCTTCTCTTCAGCAAAGGAACGATAGTTGACAGTTCTTTTATTGAAGCGTCGAGTTCGACGAAAAACGCTGACAAAAACCCGGATCCTGAAATGCACTCAGCCAAGAAAGGCAACACCTGGCACTTCGGAATGAAGATGCACATTGAGGTGGACAAAGCCACCGGAATCATCCACACGGTGATAACGACTTCGGCTAATGTTCACGATGTGACAAAAGCGGACGAATTACGCCGCCCCGATGACTGGGAAGTAATCGGCGATTCCGGATATCTCGGTATGGAAAAGCGTGAGAGTGCAGATCCTGAACGAGTAACTTATACGGCCGCGAAACGCTACGGTCAGAGAAAGAAGCTCTCCGCAGAGAGAATTGCCGACGAAAAGCTGCTAAGTTCGATTAGATGCAAGGTCGAACACGCCTTTCATCGAATTAAGGTTCAGTTCG